>Ga0302347_1000386_pt1 | contig 72733 bp, 65 predicted proteins | sample PhyWR1_FD_202178 | JGI IMG/M metagenome (GOLD analysis project Ga0302347, IMG submission 202178) | Leaf surface microbial communities from wheat plants in UC Gill Tract Community Farm, Albany, California, United States - DLSL W.R1 (v2)... | ecosystem: Host-associated > Plants > Phyllosphere >... | reverse complement strand
GACGAGCGTTCGCTGGTCAACTCCATCGTGGCCCTGCACGCCACCGGCGGCTCGACCAACCACACCCTGCACATGCCGGCGATTGCCATGTCGGCGGGTATCCAGCTGACCTGGCAAGACATGGCCGACCTGTCCGAGGTGGTACCGACCCTGTCCCACGTGTACCCGAACGGCAAGGCCGATATCAACCACTTCCAGGCCGCTGGCGGCATGGCGTTCCTGATTCGCGAACTGCTCGAAGCCGGTCTGCTCCACGAAAACGTCAACACGGTGGCGGGCTATGGCCTGAGCCGTTACACCCGCGAACCGTTCCTGGTGGATGGCGAACTGGTCTGGCGCGAAGGCCCGATTGAAAGCCTCGACGAGTCGATCCTGCGTCCGGTAGCCCGTGCATTTTCTGGCGAGGGTGGCCTGCGGGTGATGGAAGGCAACCTGGGCCGTGGCGTGATGAAAGTCTCGGCAGTCGCACCGGAGCATCAGATCGTCGAAGCCCCGGCGCGGGTGTTCCAGGACCAGCAGCAACTGGCCGATGCGTTCAAGGCCGGGGAGCTGGAGCACGACTTTGTGGCCGTGATGCGTTTTCAGGGGCCGCGTTCCAACGGCATGCCCGAACTGCACAAGATGACGCCGTTTCTGGGTGTGTTGCAGGACCGTGGCTTCAAAGTGGCACTGATTACCGACGGGCGGATGTCAGGCGCATCGGGCAAGATCCCGGCAGCCATTCATGTGAGCCCCGAAGCTTCGATTGGCGGCGCGCTGGCACGGGTGCAGGACGGCGACATGATTCGCGTGGACGGGGTAAAAGGTACGTTGCAACTGCTGGTGGATGAGGCAGAATTTGCCGCGCGCACCCCGGCTGTCGGCACTCTGGATAATGCCGTTGGCACCGGGCGTGAGTTGTTTGCGTTTATGCGTCAGGCCTTCAGTTCGGCCGAGCAGGGCGCGAGCACCTTTACCTCGTCTCTGGAAAACCTTAAATGAAGCTCGCTCTGGTCGGTGATATTGGCGGTACCAACGCACGTTTTGCGTTGTGGGAAAACGACCAGTTGCATTCGGTCAGTGTGTTGCCCACGGCAGACTTCGCCTGCCCGGAAGATGCCATCAAGCTGTACCTGGACACACTGCAGCTGGCTCCGGGCTCTGTAGGCTCGGTATGCCTGTCAGTGGCCGGGCCGGTGAGTGGCGATGAGTTTCGTTTTACCAACAACCATTGGCGCTTGAGCCGTACGGGCTTTTGCCAGGCGCTGCACATCGACAATCTGCTGCTGATCAACGACTTCAGCGCGATGGCCCTGGGCATGACCCGCCTGCAACCCGAAGACGTACGCCAGGTTTGCCCTGGCAGTGTTGACCCGACGCGTCCGGCGGTCGTTATCGGGCCGGGCACCGGGCTGGGGGTAGGCACTTTGCTCAACCTCGGCGAGGGCCAGTTCATGGCCTTGCCAGGGGAGGGCGGGCACGTTGACCTGCCCATGAGCAACCCGCGTGAAGTGCAATTGTGGCAGCACATTTACAATGAGATCGGCCATGTGAGTGCGGAGAGCATTTTGAGCGGTAGTGGCTTGCCGCGGGTCTATCGGGCGATTTGTGCGGTGGACGGCCACACGCCGGTACTGGACAGTGACCGCGCCATTACCGCTGCTGCTTTGGCGGGTGATCCTGTAGCACTGCAGGTTCTGGAGCATTTCAGTTGCTGGCTGGGGCGTGTGGCGGGCAACAATGTGCTGACCATTGGCGGGCGTGGCGGGGTGTATATCGTCGGTGGTGTGATTCCGCGCTTTGCCGATATCTTCCTGGCCAGTGGTTTTGCCCGCAGCTTTGCCGACAAGGGCTGCATGAGTGACTACCTCAAAGGCATTCCGGTGTGGCTGGTGACGGCACCGTACCCTGGCCTGATCGGTGCGGGAGTGGCGTTGCAGCAGGCGTTTGGTTGAAAGCAGCGCTTTCGCTGTGGGAGCGGGCTTGCCCGCGATTCAGAGGCTGCGGTCTGTCAGGTAAACCTCAGCGATGCCATCGCGGGCAAGCCCGCTCCCACAGGGGTTATAACAACAATAAGGAACACCACTGTGAGCACACCCGGCAAATCCATTTTGCTGGTCGATGATGACCAGGAAATTCGAGAGCTTCTTGATATCTATCTCACCCGCGCCGGTTTTCAGGTGCGCACCGTGGGCGATGGTGCCGGTTTTCGCGAAGCACTGGAGGCGACGGCAAGCGATCTGCTGATCCTCGATGTCATGCTGCCCGACGAAGATGGCTTCAGCCTGTGCCGCTGGGTGCGTCAACACCCGCGCCTGGCCCGGATTCCGATCATCATGCTGACCGCCAGTTCTGACGAGGCCGATCGCATCATTGGCCTTGAGCTGGGCGCCGACGATTACCTGGGCAAGCCCTTCAGCCCCCGTGAGCTGCTGGCGCGGATCAAGGCGTTATTGCGCAGGGCGCAATTTGCCGCTCCACCCGCGGGCAACGAAGTGCTGGCATTTGAAGAGTGGCGGCTGAACACCGTGACCCATCGACTGTTTCATACTGATGGTGAAGAGGTGATTTTGTCGGGGGCCGACTTCGCCCTGCTCAAGCTGTTCCTGGACAACCCGCAGCATATCCTCGACCGCGACACCATTGGCAACGCCACTCGCGGGCGTGAGCTGATGCCGCTCGACCGCATCGTTGACATGGCGGTCAGCCGCTTGCGCCAGCGCCTGCGTGACACCGACAAGCCGCCCCGGCTGATCCGCACCATCCGCGGCAGCGGTTATCAGCTGGCGGCCCAGGTCTCGTCGGGCAATGACCTTTAAATTCCTGCGCAACTGGCATATGCCCCGCTCGCTGCTGGGGCGCATGTTGTTGCTGACCCTGCTCGCCATCCTGCTGGCGCAAACCCTGTCCAGCGCAATCTGGCTGTCGCAGTTGCGTACCACGCAACTCGAAGGCCTGGTCAACAGCGCGCGCAGCATGGCGCACTCGATGAACGCCACCGTCGCCTACCTGCGTTCCCTGCCGCTGGCCTATCGCCCATTGGTGCTGGACCAATTGCGCAGCATGGGCGGTACGCGTTTTGTCGTGAGCCTCAACGACAAGCCGCTGGACATGCAAGTGTTGCCGCCCACCCAGCGCAAGCAGGCGGTGCTGGATGCCGTGGATCAGGTGTTGCGCGAGGCCGTGGGGCCCAATGTCGAGATGTCGGTGCAGTTTGTCAGCCCCCAGGATCTGCGTATTTTCAATGCGGGTCTCAAGCTCGATGAACTGCCGCGCTCCTGGGCTCATTTTGCGTTGACGCTGGAACCTGTCGATCCACCGATCCTGGTGACGCAGATTCAGATGGTGCCGGGGGAGTGGCTGTACATTGCGTCTCTGCTGCCCCAGCCCTACACCAGCCTTGAAGAAGAAGGGCTGCCGGCCTTGCAGGTGTGGTTTATCGTGCTCAGCAGTATTTTCCTGCTGTTGTTCATCGGTCTGTTGATGCATTGGCAAAGCCGGCCGCTCAAGCGTCTGGCGCGAGCGGCCCGGGACATGTCCCTGGGTGAGGACGAGGTCAAGCCGGTCGAGGTGGGCGGCGGCAGTGAAGTGGTTGAGGTGGCGCGCGCCCTCAACACCATGCGTGCCCGCATCAGCCGTTATCTGACCGAGCGCGGCCAGTTGTTCAGTGCTATCTCCCATGATTTACGCACGCCCATTACCCGCTTGCGCCTGCGGGTCGAGCTGCTCGAAGACGAACAGCTGCAATACAAATTCGGCCGTGATCTGGACGAGCTGGAAATGCTGGTCAAAGGGGCGCTGCAATGTGTGAAAGACACTGATATTCACGAAAACATCGAAGCGGTGGACTTGAACCAGTTGCTTGATTGCCTGATCGAGCCTTACCTGCTGCCCCAGGGTAACGGCCGTGTAACGCTGCAGGGCCGGGCTGTCAGACCTTACTATGGCAAGCCGCTGGCGCTGCGCCGCTGCATGGGCAACCTGATCGATAATGCGCTCAAGTACGGCCACAACGCGCATTTGCGCATTGAGGACAATGAGCAGGCCTTTGTGCTTACTGTTGATGATGAAGGGCCTGGCGTGCCCGAACAGCGTCTTGAACAGGTGTTCGAACCGCACTTTCGCCTGGCCGGGCAGCAGCAGGGCTATGGGCTGGGGTTGGGGATTGCACGCAGCATTGCCCATAGCCATGGCGGTGAAGTCAGTTTGCAGAACCTGCGTGCCGGCGGCCTGCGGGTTACTTTGCACTTGCCGCGAAATGGCGATTGATCGACAGGCTCGCCTGCTCGGGGCTGATGGGCAGCAAGGGATCCAGGTTGCTGTCTGAAGGCTTGGCAATGCCGGGGCTGGGCTGTTGGTCGCTGTTCATGGCGGCGTTGATGCGGTTCTCACGTACACGCCTGCTGGTCTGGCCGAAGTGCTGTTGCAGTTTTTCCATGGCCACGTCGTAGGGTTCATCGCACAGAATCAGTTGCTTCTGGCGCTCTTGTAGCGCCAGGCGTTTGGCCTCGTCATCGCCATATCGATCAACGCGAAAGCTTTTGCTCAGGTTATAGCCGTGAATGCGGGTTGTCGCACGCCAGTATTCGATCTGGTTGGAGCGGACCCGGTACACCCCCGGATGACCGCTGGTGTTGTGGGGCATAAGGCGCTGGCGGTTTGCATAAGAGAACGCCAGGGGCATTTTCAGCACCAGTTGGTTACGCATGTTTTCAGCGGCCTCCAGGGCTGCAGCTTGATCCGCGAAGTCGGTGAAGTTGAAACAGTGGACATGTACTTTTCCAGAGCGCCGAATGTCCAGCTTCCAGGCGCAGGGGTTGCCGTCCGGATCCAGTAGCTGGCTGATAAAGCAGTGATTCTGGGGCGTTGCGCGCTGTTTTGGCATGAGACTCATCTCCTGATGGGGGCCGGCATCCGTTCTTGAATTGTGGCGAAGTGTTGCAGCCTCGCCGAAGTTTTTTGTAGGTTCAACGTGGGAAAACGACTTCGGGATAAGTCCTACATGCAACACGGAAAATACCTCGTGCATCGCTAGGCGCAGCTTAAGTGCCTACCGGAGTACAGGCTTAGGCACGGTTGAAAAATCTTCGGAACAGAAAAGTTGCCCAGGTCGCAATGTCACCGGATCGTGACATTTTGGCGTCTGTTCGTTACCTGCAGGCAGACCGTGATGGATACACTCTTTAGCAGCGCAAGCAAAAGACTTGCACAGCTATAACAACAAGAAAGGTCTCGACATGAATTCATTCAATCGCCTCGCCGTTGTCATTTCGCTTGCCACCTTATTCCCCATGACTGCTTATGCGGCTGCCCCTGCCGACTCCAAAGGCACCGTTGAAGTGGTGCATTGGTGGACCTCCGGTGGTGAAGCCAAAGCGGTTGATGTGCTGAAAAAACTGATCGAAAAAGACGGTTACACCTGGCAGGACAGCGCTGTAGCTGGCGGTGGCGGTGCTGCGGCCATGACCGTACTGAAAACCCGCGCCGTCTCCGGCAACCCGCCATCTGCGGCGCAGATCAAGGGGCCGGACCTGCAGGAGTGGGGCGCGCTGGGTTTGTTGACCAACCTCGATGAGGTGTCCAAGGCCAATAACTGGGATGGCCTGCTGTCCAAGACCGTATCCGATACCATGAAATACGACGGCCATTACGTGGCGGTACCGGTGAATATTCACCGGGTGAACTGGTTGTGGATCAACCCTGAAGTGTTCAAAAAGGCCGGTATCGACAAGGCTCCTGCCACCCTTGACGAACTTTTTGCTGCGGGCGACAAGCTCAAGGCCGCCGGCTTTATCCCCCTGGCCCACGGTGGTCAGCCGTGGCAGGACAGCACGGTCTTTGAAGACCTGGTGCTGAGCGTCATGGGCCCCGAAGGCTACAAAAAAGCCTTCGTCGATCTTGATGAAAAAACCCTTACCGGCCCGCAGATGGCTGAAGTGTTCAGTAACCTGAAAAAGCTTCAGGGCTATATGGACCCGGACGGCACCGGCCAGGACTGGAACCTGGAAGCTGCCAAAGTAATCAACGGCAAGGCCGGCATGCAGATCATGGGTGACTGGGCGAAAAGCGAGTGGGCTGCTGCGGGCAAAAAAGCCGGCACCGACTTCGAGTGCGTTCCATTTCCTGGCACCAAGGGCAGTTTCACCTACAACATCGACTCGCTGGCGATGTTCAAGCTTTCGGCGAAAAACAACACGCCGGGCAATATTGCTGCGCAAAACGACGTGGCCAAAGTCGCACTTGAGCCTGAGTTCCAGTACGTGTTCAACCAGAACAAAGGCTCGATCCCGGTACGCAGTGACCTGGACATGAGCAAGTTCGACAGCTGTGCCCAGGCCTCGGCCAAGGACTTTGCCGAAGCGGGCAAAACCCACGGCCAACTGCCGAGCATGGCGCATAACATGGCCACTTCGCTGGCGGTGCAGGGCGCTATTTTCGATACGGTAAGCAACTTTATGAGCGACAAGAGTGCTGATCCGGCCACGGCCGGGAAAAAGCTCTACTCGGCCATCAAGTCGGCACAGTAATTCGTTGAGCTGACCCGCCACGCCTTGCGCGTGGCTCCCCCCCTTGTCCCTGGTTGTGCGGCATCTGCATTGGCGGATGCCGGCATACCCTGCCGGGAGTATTTCGATGAGTTCCGTGGCTGTGTTCAGCAAGGCCTCGCCCTTTGATGCGCTGCAGCGCTGGTTGCCCAAGCTGGTTTTGGCACCGAGCATGCTGATCGTATTGGTGGGCTTTTATGGCTACATTTTTTGGACGTTTTTGCTCTCGTTCACCAATTCCAGCTTTATGCCCAGCTACCAGTGGGTCGGCCTGCAGCAATATGCGCGCCTGATGGCCAATGACCGCTGGTGGGTTGCGAGCAAGAACCTGGCGGTGTTTGGTGGCATGTTTATTGTTATCAGCCTGGTGATTGGCGTGTTTCTGGCGATACTGCTAGACCAGCGGATTCGCAAGGAAGGCTTTATCCGCACCATTTATCTGTACCCGATGGCGCTGTCGATGATCGTCACCGGTACGGCCTGGAAATGGCTGCTCAACCCGGGGCTGGGACTGGACAAGATGCTCCGTGACTGGGGCTGGGAAGGTTTTCGCTTTGACTGGCTGCTGGATCAGGATCGGGTGGTGTACTGCCTGGTGATCGCGGCGGTATGGCAGGCCTCGGGGTTTGTCATGGCGATGTTTCTGGCCGGGTTGCGCGGGGTTGATCAGTCGATCATTCGTGCCGCTCAGGTCGACGGCGCAAGTTTGCCGACCATCTATCTGCGCATTGTCTTGCCGAGCCTGCGGCCGGTGTTTTTCAGCGCCTTCATGATCCTGGCGCACATTGCCATCAAGAGCTTCGACCTGGTGTCGGCGATGACCGCCGGTGGCCCTGGCTACTCCTCGGATCTGCCTGCGATGTTCATGTACTCCTTTACCTTCAGCCGTGGGCAAATGGGCATAGGTTCTGCCAGCGCGATCATGATGCTGGGAGCGATTCTGGCCATTCTCGTGCCGTATCTGTATTCCGAGCTGAGGAACAAGCGCCATGATTAATACTCAGCGTTTTACCTTCAGCCGTGTGGCGATCTACGCCACCCTGATCCTGGCGGCGGCGGTGTATCTGGTGCCGCTGGTGGTGATGCTGCTTACCAGCTTCAAAACCCCGGAAGACATCCGCACCGGCAACCTGTTGAGCTGGCCGCAAGTGATCGACGGTATCGGCTGGATCAAGGCCTGGGACACGGTGGGCGGGTATTTCTGGAACTCGGTGAAAATCACCGTGCCAGCGGTACTGATCTCGACCTTTATCGGCGCCATGAACGGTTATGTCTTGTCGATGTGGCGTTTTCGCGGTTCGCAGCTGTTTTTCGGCCTGCTGTTGTTTGGCTGCTTCCTGCCGTTTCAAACCGTGTTGCTGCCGGCCTCTTTCACCATCGGCAAACTGGGCCTGGCCAACACCACCACCGGCCTGGTGCTGGTGCATGTGGTCTACGGTCTGGCCTTTACCACGCTGTTTTTCCGCAACTACTACGTGAGCATCCCGGATGCACTGGTCAAGGCCGCGCGGCTGGACGGTGCGGGCTTCTTCACTATTTTCGGGCGGATTCTGCTGCCGATGTCGGTGCCGATCGTCATGGTCTGCCTGATCTGGCAATTCACTCAAATCTGGAACGACTTTCTGTTTGGTGTGGTGTTTGCCAGTGGCGATGCGCAGCCGATTACGGTGGCGCTCAATAACCTGGTCAATACCAGTACCGGCGCCAAGGAATACAACGTTGATATGGCCGCGGCCATGATCGCGGGGCTGCCGACGCTGCTGGTCTACATCTTTGCGGGCAAGTATTTTCTGCGCGGGCTGACGTCCGGCGCGGTCAAGGGGTAAGGCATGGCGACTCTAGAATTACGCAACGTAAATAAATCCTACGGCAAGGGTTTGCCCGACACGCTGAAAAACATCGAACTGAAAATCGATGACGGCGAGTTCCTGATTCTGGTCGGGCCTTCAGGCTGCGGCAAATCGACCCTGATGAACTGCATTGCCGGGCTTGAGAGCATCAGTGGCGGGGCGATTTTGGTGGACGATGCCGATATCAGCGGCATGAGCCCCAAGGACCGTGATATCGCCATGGTGTTTCAGTCCTATGCGCTGTACCCGACCATGAGCGTGCGCGACAACATCGCCTTTGGTCTCAAGATCCGCAAGATGAGCGCTGCAGCCATTGAAGAAGAGGTGGCGCGGGTGTCCAAACTGCTGCAAATCGAACACCTGCTGAGCCGCAAGCCCGGCCAGCTGTCCGGTGGCCAGCAACAGCGGGTGGCCATGGGCCGGGCGCTGGCGCGGCGACCGAAGATTTATCTGTTTGACGAGCCGTTGTCCAACCTCGACGCCAAGCTGCGGGTCGAGATGCGTACCGAAATGAAGCTGATGCACCAGCGCCTGAAAACCACCACCGTCTACGTTACCCACGACCAGATCGAAGCCATGACCCTGGGCGACAAGGTGGCGGTGATGAAGGACGGCATCATTCAGCAGTTCGGTACCCCGAAGCAGATCTACAACGATCCGGCCAACCTGTTTGTCGCCAGTTTTATCGGTTCGCCGCCGATGAACTTTATCCCTCTGCGTTTGCAACGTCGCGAAGGTCGCTTGCTGGCCCTGCTCGACAGCGGTCAGGCGCGTTGCGAGCTGCCGTTGGGCATGCAGGACGCAGGGCTCGAAGACCGTGACGTGATCGTGGGCATCCGCGCCGAGCAGATTGTGCTGGCGCCTGCCGAGGCCAACGGCCTGCCGGTGATTCGCGCCGAGGTGCAAGTCATCGAGCCGACCGGCCCGGATACCCTGGTTTTTGTAACCCTCAACGGCATCAAAGTGTGCTGCCGCATGGCCCCGGATGACGCACCTGCGGTCGGCCAGAGCCTCAATTTGCAGTTCGATCCCGCCAAAGTGCTACTGTTTGATGCGAATACGGGTGAGCGTCTGGGAGCGATGAGTTCGCCCCAGGCTCAAGGCCGGGCTGATAACGTGGCGCAATTCAAGGGTCGTTAAGTCAACAGGGAGCCTGTTTGCGGGCCTCCTTGAGTTGTGCCGCGTTAAACAAAGCCAATAAGAAGACAACGAGGATTAAAGGGATGACTAACAGAATGACCCGTACCCGTCTGGCCTGCCAGCTATCGGCTATTGTCGCGCTAGGTCTGGGTGCAAGCAGTGTCTACGCTGACGAAGCCTTCAGCGCCGATTCGAAATGGATGACGGGCGACTGGGGTGGTGAGCGTACCAAACTGATCGAACAGGGGATCGACATCAAGGCTGATTACGTCGGGGAAGTGGGTGCCAACCTGCATGGCGGCTACAACGACGACAAGACTGCGCGCTACAGCGACCAGTTTGGTCTGGGCGTGGCCCTGGACCTGCAAAAGCTGTGGGGCTGGGACAATACCCAGGCCAAGATCCAGCTGACCAACCGTAATGGTCAGAATATCTCCAATGACCGTGTCGGTGATCCGCGTGCTGGCACTCTGAGTTCCTCTCAGGAAGTCTATGGCCGTGGCCATATGGTGCGTCTGACCCAATTGTGGATTCAGCACCAGTTCCTCGAAGGCAAGCTGGACGTCAAGGCCGGCTACTTCGGCGAAGGCGAAGACTTCAACACCTTCCCGTGCGAATTCCAGAACCTGGCGTTCTGTGGCTCGCAGGTGGGCAACTGGGCCACCAACCTCTGGTACAACTGGCCGGTCAGCCAGGCGGCACTGCGTGTGAAGTACAACATCACCCCTGAGCTGTACGCGCAAATCGGTGCGTACAACCAGAACCCGTCGCAGCTGGAGCACGGCAACGGCTTCAAGCTCAGCGGCAGCGGTACCAAAGGCACCGTGCTGCCAGTTGAACTGGTGTGGTCGCCCAGGGTCAACGACCTCCCGGGCGAATACCGTGTCGGTTACTACAAAAGCACGGCGCCTGCCGATGACGTGAAGGTCAACATCACCAATGATGGTCAGGACTACCGCGTACGCGACAGCAAACACGGTTACTGGTTTGTCGTGCAGCAGCAACTCACCAGCCACAACGGTGATGCTTCGCGCGGCCTGCATATCGCGGCCAACGCCACCTTCCATGACAAGCAGACCAACATCGTCGACAACTACCAGTCGCTGATGTTTGTGTACAAAGGGCCATTCGATGCCCGGCCCAAGGATGACATCGGTATTGGCGCCGCCCGTATCCATGTTAACGATGATGTGAAGAAAAGCGCCGAGCTGATCAATGCGTCCATCGGTGCCACCGATTACAGTGACCCGCTGTACACGCCGCTGCGTAACACCGAGTACAACTACGAACTCAACTACGGCTTCCACGTGACCAACTGGCTGACGGTGCGTCCAAACCTGCAGTACATCACTCACCCGGGTGGTGTGGACCAGGTAGACAACGCATTGGTGGCCGGACTGAAAATTCAGTCGACGTTCTAAATGCGCTAAGCTCCTTGTTTTTCCAGCGGATAGCCTTGGCTATCCGCTTTTTTTCGGGGCTGCACCCCCCGGCGCATGATTTTCAGGACTGCGGCACATGCATGAGCATCCGCTTCACCGTTTTTTCAAATCCAGGCGCGAGCAGCCGGTCTTCCAGTGGGAGCGTTTTCAGCAGCGCGACGTTCTGGTGATCGATCATCCGCATTGCCAGGCGGTGTTCAGTCGTCAGGGCGCGCAGCTGCTGCACTTTCAGCCGACCGGGCAAAAACCCTGGCTGTGGTGCGCTGCCAAGTGGCCGCAAGTGGGGGCGATCCGCGGTGGGGTGCCGATTTTCTGGCCCTGGTACGGCCGTCATCCCAGTGAAAACGCCTGGCCATCCCATGGCTGGGCGCGCTTGATCGACTGGAAGCTGCTCGACAGCAGCAGCGACGAAGAAGGGGTGACCCTGCACTGGCGTTTGCAACTGTGCGATTGGCAGGTGGATTTGCATGCGCGGCTGGGCGAAGAAATGGAATTGCGCCTGAGCACTGAACATCAGGACGACGAACCTTGTCAGGTGAGCCAGGCGTTGCGCGCTTACTGGCGTATTGGAGATGTTGCTGAGGTAGCGCTGTCCGGGCTGGACGGTGCGCACGGCTACGACCACTTGAACCGAGAGGCCTGCCAGCAGCAGGGTGAGTTACGGGTGGGGGGTGGTTGTCAGCGGGTATTCCAGCATGATGGCGAAATGAAACTTAATGATCACGCCTGGCAACGGGCTTTGAACATCGACACGGGTGAGCAGGGCAGCACGGTGGTTTGGCATCCGGGCAAGCGGCCGTTGCTGGGGGTGAGCTGGAACGAAGTGATGGGCTTTGTGTGTGTGGAGTCCACGAGTGGCGGTACGCATAACCAGGCCCTTGCCCCGGGCGAGCAGGCTCATTTGAGCTTGCAGGCGAGGGCGGGGCTGTGCAGCGTCTGATGGAACATTATCAAGCGATTGCCTAGTTGAACTCATCGCCTACCGGGTAGCGGCTGGCATTGAGGCTTTCCTTGATTTTGCGCAGGTGTGGCTGGAAGTCCACGCCACGGCGCAACGTCATGCCGGTGGCCAGTACATCCAGTACGGTCAACTGGATGATGCGCGAGGTCATCGGCATATAGATGTCGGTGTCTTCGGGCAGCGGAATATTCAGGCTCAGGGTACTGGCCTTGGCCAGTGGCGAGTTTTCCGCGGTCAGGCCCAGCACCGAGGCACCGTTGGCGCGCGCAATGCGAGCCACTTCCACCAGTTCACGGGTGCGACCGGTGTAGGAAATAATCACGAACAATTCACCAGTATGGGCCACCGAGGCGATCATGCGCTGCATCAGCACGTCGGCGTGAGCGGTGACGGCCAGGTTGAAGCGGAAGAACTTGTGCTGCGCATCCAGTGCTACCGGTGCTGAAGCGCCCAGGCCAAAAAAATGGATCTGCCGGGCCTGGATCAGCAAGTCGACGGCGCGGCTGATAAGGTTGGGGTCCAGTGCCTGGCAGGCACTGTCCAGCGAGGCGATGGCGCTGCCGAAGATTTTTTGTGTATACGCGGCCGGATTATCGTCAGCCTCGACTGCACGGCTCACGTAAGCTGCGCCGCTGGCCAGGCTTTGTGCCAGTTGCAGCTTTAATTCGGGGTAGCCGCTGACGCCAAATGAACGGCAGAAACGGTTGACCGTCGGCTCGCTGACCGATGCCGCCTGCGCCAGCGCGGCGATGCTGAACCGGGTCGCCTGCTGCGGGTTCTGCAAAATGATTTCGGCCACTTTGCGCTCGGCCTTGTTCAGGTCTTCGAGGCGGCCCTTGATCTGTTCGAGTAAATTTCGCACGCGGTCCATTTATGATCCTTGGGTCAGCGATGCAAGAACCGGATTAAAGCGGTTCTGGAAGGTGGCCTATCCTACTGGTGGCCTGAGACGACCACTAGCAGGAATCTGTATTTTGAGAAAATGTTGTGTTTATTACTACATTTTTCCTTGAGTGATACCTTGAAAAAAGGTATTTGTAGCTTAACTTGATAAAAGAACAAACATCATGCCTTCGATTACGGTTGAACCGTGCACCTTTGCCTTGTTCGGCGCCCTTGGCGATCTGGCCCTGCGCAAGCTGTTTCCTGCCTTGTACCAACTGGATCGTGCCGGTCTGCTGCATGCCGACACACGCATTCTCGCGCTGGCCCGAGAGCCGGGCGAGGCTTCCACGCACCTGGCGCATATCGACAGCCAGTTGCGCCAGTATCTGGGCGAGAAGGAAATCGAAGTCGAAGCATTGAACCGCTTCCTGGCTCGCTTGAGCTACCTGCATGTGGATTTTTTCAAGACTGAAGATTACCTGGCGCTGGCTGAAATGGCCGGCACAGAGCAGCGCCTGATCGCTTACTTCGCCACTCCGGCGGCTGTGTACGGTGCCATTTGCGAGAACCTGTCCGCGGTCGGCCTGGCTGAAAACACCCGTGTGGTGCTGGAAAAGCCCATCGGTTCGGATCTTGAGTCTTCGCGCAAGGTCAACGATTCCGTGGCGCAGTTCTTCCCCGAGAACCGCACTTACCGCATCGACCACTACCTGGGCAAAGAGACCGTACAAAACCTGATCGCGCTGCGTTTTGCCAACAGCCTGTTCGAGACCCAGTGGAACCAGCGCTACATCTCCCACGTTGAAATCACCGTGGCCGAGAAAGTCGGCATCGAGGGCCGCTGGGGCTATTTCGACAAGGCTGGCCAACTGCGCGACATGATCCAGAACCACCTGTTGCAGCTGCTGTGCCTGATTGCCATGGACCCGCCGGCGGACCTGTCGGCCGACAGCATTCGCGACGAAAAGGTAAAAGTGCTCAAGGCCCTGGCCCCGATCAGCGCCGAAGGCCTGACCACCCAGGTGGTGCGCGGCCAGTACATTGCCGGTTACAGCGAAGGCCAGTCGGTGCCGGGCTACCTGGAGGAAGAAAACTCCAACACCCAGAGCGACACCGAGACTTTTGTGGCGCTGCGTGCCGATATCCGCAACTGGCGCTGGGCGGGTGTGCCCTTCTACCTGCGCACCGGCAAGCGCATGCCGCAAAAGCTGTCGCAGATCGTGATTCACTTCAAGGAACCGTCGCACTACATCTTCGCCCCGGAGCAGCGCCTGCAGATCGGCAACAAGCTGATCATTCGCCTGCAGCCGGACGAAGGCATTTCCTTGCGGGTGATGACCAAGGACCAGGGCCTGGACAAAGGCATGCAACTGCGCAGTGGCCCGTTGCAATTGAATTTTTCCGACACTTATCGCAGCACACGGATTCCAGACGCCTACGAGCGTTTATTACTCGAAGTCATGCGCGGCAACCAGAACCTGTTTGTACGCAAAGATGAAATTGAAGCGGCATGGAAATGGTGCGACCAGTTGATCGCCGGCTGGAAAAAGTCTGGCGATGCGCCCAAGCCGTACGCGGCGGGCTCCTGGGGACCGATGAGTTCCATTGCACTGATTACGCGGGACGGGAGGTCTTGGTATGGCGATATCTGATTTGAAACTGCCGGAAGGGGTCAACGCGCACACCTTCAAGAACCCGGCGACCATGGCCGAAGGACTGGCAATCAGCGTTGCCGCCCAGTTGAACCAGGCCATAGCCAGTCAGGGCGTTGCCACGCTGGTGGTGTCCGGCGGTCGCAGCCCGGTGGCGTTTTTTGAAAGCCTGGTCAAGCAGCCGGTCGACTGGTCGAAAGTGGTCGTCAGTCTGGCCGATGAGCGCTGGGTGCCGGTGGAACATGCCGACAGCAATGCCGGCCTGCTGAAGAAGCATCTGCTGCAAGGCCCGGCTGCCAAAGCGCGCTTTGTCGGTTTGTATAACGCCGCTGCCACGGTTGAAAGGGCTGCGCTGGAAGCGGATCAGGGGCTGGCCGAGTTGCCGCCGATCGATGTGCTGATCCTGGGTATGGGCGATGACGGGCATACCGCGTCGCTGTTCCCCAACAGTCCGAACCTGAATGAAGCCTTGCAACTGGACAACCCGCGCCGTTGCTGGGCGATGTTGGCGCCCACCGTGCCGCACCAGCGTCTGAGCATGAGCCGCAGCCTGCTGGCCAGCGCGAAACACAAGGTGCTGTCGATCCAGGGGCAGTCCAAATTGAACACCCTCAACGAAGCGCTGGGAGGCACTGAAGTTGCCGCCTTGCCGATTCGTGCCTTTCTGCAACCTACGTTAGAGATTTACTGGTGCCCATGAGCCAAGGATCAGCTGCCATGACAATAAAAACTGCGAACGTATCGATGGCGGAAAAAGTCGCCCTGATCGACCAATTGTGTGCCCAGGCACGAATTCTGCCGGTGATTACCATCGCACGTAAGCAGGACATCCTGCCGCTGGCCGATGCGCTGGCAGCCGGTGGTCTGACGGCGCTGGAGGTCACCCTGCGTTCAGAGTTCGGCCTTGAGGCAATCCGCGTGTTGCGTGATCAGCGGCCTGAACTGGTTACCGGTGCTGGCACCGTGCTGGATCGCCACATGCTGGCGGCGGCCGAAGAAGCCGGTTCGCAATTTATTGTGACTCCGGGCATTACCCGTGACTTGCTCGAGGCCAGTGTTGCCAGCGACATTCCGCTGCTGCCGGGCATCAGCAATGCTTCCGGGATCATGGAAGGCTATGGCTTGGGTTACCGCCGTTTCAAACTGTTCCCGGCTGAAGTCAGTGGCGGTGTAGCGGCGATCAAGGCCCTGGGCGGCCCTTTTGGCGAAGTGAAATTCTGCCCGACCGGCGGTGTAGGCCCGGCGAATATCCGCAACTACATGGCGTTGAAAAACGTGATGTGCGTGGGCGGCAGCTGGATGCTGGACAGTGAATGGATCAAGAACGGCGATTGGGCCCGGATCCAGGAATGCACCGCCGAGGCGCTTGCCCTGCTGGATTGATGTTTTAGTGACGAACTTGTTGTGTGTTCTACGGTTTTTGGTGCGCTTGGTCGGCGCACCTTTTTTTTTGCCTGAAAAATACACGCCAACTGTGGGAGCGGGCTTGCTCGCGATGATATCGCTGCGGTCTACATGAAAAACCGCGTCGTTAGCATCGCGAGCAAGCCCGCTCCCACAAGGGTTATGCATGAGCTTGCGAAAGCTCCCGCAGCGCCCGCACCAGCTGGTTGATGTCTTCCACCGTAGTGGCAAACCCCACGGTAATGCGTATACAACTGCCGCACGCCGAGCCGTTGCGGGCTACGGTGAACAGGTTGTAGTCCTTGAGCAGGCGTTCAGCCATCGGCTGCTGATCCTGCACCTGGGTAAAGCGCAGTGAGGTGATCGCGCAATACAAGCGCGGATCATCATTGACCAGCACTTCAATGCCCTCGATCTTGCGCGCCTCGCTGACCCACAGGTTTCGCAGGTAGTTGAGCCGGGCCCCCTTGCCTCGGGCGCCACCCATTTCATGGTGTTCCTGCAGCACCTTGGGCAGGGTCAGCCAGGCGGGGATATTGACCGTGCCATAAACGGCGCGGTTACGAACATCCGGCTCGGGGTAGCGCTCGTTGCCCATATCGGGGTCGATATCGCCCAGGCGTTGCGGGTCGATATACATCAGGCCCAGAGTCAGTGGCGCACCCATCCATTTGTGCAGGTTGAAACCGGCAAAGGCCACGCCCAGTGCCGGCAGGTCCAGTTCGATCTGCCCCAGGGCATGGGCACCATCCAGAATCACGTCCACCCCATGCTCTTTTGCCGCCGCAACAATCGCCTCCACGGGCATGACCAGGCCGGTGCGATGGGTCACGTGGGTGAGCGCCATCAGCTTGATCCGCGGGTTACGTTCAAACGCCTGGCGATAGCTGGCCACCAGGCTTTCAAACGTGGCGGGGTGGGTGTGGGAAATCTCGATAATTTCAAGGCCGCGCTGGCGTGCAATCCCACGCATGGCGTACTCGACGCTGTGGTATTCCAGATCGCTGATCAGCAACTGATCGCCCGCTTGCAGGCCGTTGTAGTTGCGAATCAATGATTGCAGGCCGTCTGACGCGCAAAAGGTCAGCGCCAGACCGGCAGGGGCCACACCGAGCAGCCCGGCCAGCGAATCGCGAATTTCCAGGCCCTGGGTTGTATCGAAGTGCTGGCGCACAGGCAGCGAGTTATTGCGGTTAATAAAGTCGATATTGCGCTGGTAGTCCTGTGCCACTTCGCGAGTCATGCGCCCGAAGTAGCCGTTTTCCAGATTGATCGGGCCCACAGCTACGTCGTAGCGCTCGGCGATGGTGTGCCAGAAGTGTTCGTCGCGGGCGTTGTCTTCAATCCTTGGCATGGGGCAACTCTATTATTAATGGCGAGGTTTGGGTTTTGAATGTTTGGCGCGCAACGGGTCGAGCAGGTGCGACAGGCCGTTGTGATCGATCTCTTGCATCAGGGCCAGCAAGCCGCCCAGCTCTCCGTGGGGGAACCCCTCGCGGGCAAACCAGTTCAGGTACTGACCAGGCAGGTCGGCAATGATTCGGCCTTTGTATTTGCCGAAGGGCATTTCACGGGTCACCAGCAGTTCGAGTTTTTCGGGGTTCATGCACAGGCCTTCTAGTGCGTTAAAGCATGGGATGAAAATACAGGCAATTTGCATGAAGGCCAATTGACAGATCATGCATAAAAACCGGATACAGATAACACGTGTTTTTGTAAGTTATTGTTTTTAAAGGGTTTAATTTAATTCTAAAACTGGCACGAGCCCTGCAATCTCTATTGCACGATCCTCAACCTTGTAAGGAATTGAACAATGACTGACCTTAATAAAGAAGCCATTAGCGTCCTGAACGATCTGATCGAAACCAGCAAAGACGGTCAGGAAGGGTTTAAGACCTGTGCCGAAGATATTCAGCACCCTGAGCTCAAGGCACTGTTTGCCAAGCGTTCGGCCGAATGTGCAGCTGCAGCCGCCGAGTTGCAGGCTCAAGTACGTGCATTGGGTGGAGACCCGGAAACCAGCACCAGCGTGGCTGGCGACTTGCACCGCCGTTGGGTAGACGTCAAATCGGTGTTTACCGGCAAGGGCGAAGAAGCAGTGCTCAATGAAGCCGAGCGTGGTGAAGACCATGCGCTGAAGGCTTATAAAGAAGCGCTGGAGAAAATCAGCAAGCACAACCTGGTTGGCATTCGTGATCTGGTGGAACGCCAGTTGCACGGTGTGCAACGCAATCATGATCAGGTCAAGGCGCTGCTTAACCAGGCCCGTGCCCGTGCGTGATTAGCTTGAAGCTGTAGATCCAAAAAATGTGGGAGCGGGCTTGCTCGCGATAGCATCAACTCGATCATTTTGATTAACCGAGTTGTTTGCATCGCGAGCAGGCTCGCTCCCATATTGCGTTTAGCCAATGCTGATCGCAGGCAGCACCGGCAGGGTTACGGTTTGCTGTTTGCGTGGGGCAATGATTTCAGCCTCGCCATCAACCACGATTTCGTCGCGCTGGTTGAATACGCGAGTAGCAATGCGTACGCGGAACTTGGGCAGTTTTTCCAGAATTTCCAGGCGCACGGTGAGGGTGTCACCGATTTTTACCGGCTTTTGAAAGCTCATTTGCTGGCCGACATAGATGGTGCCCGGGCCAGGCAGTTCGCAAGCCACGGCGGCACTGATCAGCGCGCCGCTGAACATGCCGTGGGCAATGCGCTCTTTGAACATGGTCGCGGCGGCGAATTCAGGGTCAAGGTGCACCGGGTTGTGGTCGCCGGACATGGCCGCAAAAAGCTGAATGTCACGCTCTCCGACGGTTTTGCTGTAACTGGCAGTCTGGCCGACTTCGAGGGCTTCGTACGGGGTGTTGGTAACCTGAGTCATCTAGCGCATGTCCTGTGACGAATTTTTGGTTTTAAAGCTATGATTTTAAAAGCTTTTTAATTGAAAAGCGGTGTTCTGCTCATTCGCTTCGCGCAGGCCGTGAGTGGCTCAAAGCCTGATTGAGCCAGGCAATTACATCAGCCATGACTTCGTCGCGATTGGTTTCGTTGAAGAGTTCGTGCCGCGCCTGCGGGTACAAATTCAGTTGCAACTGACGATTGCCGGCACTTTGCAAAGCGTTGGCCAGATCAATGAGACGCTTGCCTTCACTCACCGGATCACATTCGCCACCGATTATCAGCAATGGCAGTCCCGGATCGATCTGAGCGAGATTGGACGCTTTGCTGATTTGCTGCAACCCGCCGAGCAGGTCGATCCACAGTTGGTTGGTGCAGCGGAAGCCGCACAGGGGGTCGCTGGCGTAGGCATCGACCTGGGCCGGATCACGGCTGAGCCAGTCATACGCGGTGCGATTGGGCTTGAAGGTCTTGTTGAACGAACCGAAGGACAGCCACTCGATCAGCGCGCTGCGGCCCTTGGCCCCCTGGCGCCAGCGCTCGAAACGGGCGATCAGGCTGGCCGCACGATAGAGTGCCACCGGTTGGAAGTTGGAGGCGCTGAGTATCGCCCCTTGCAGGCTGGCACCGTGATGCATCACGTACGCTTGCGCGATATAGCTGCCCATGCTGTGGCCTAGCAGGAAAATCGGTACACCGGGATGGTTCTGGCTGATATGCCGGCTCAGGCTGGCCACGTCGCTGACTACTGCACACCAGCCATCATTGTCGGCAAAGTAGCCCAGAGTGCCACGTTCGGCTGTTTTGCCGTGGCCGCGCTGGTCATGGGCATACAGGGCAAAACCGGCAGCACACAGCATCTGGCCCAGGTGGGCATAACGGCCACTGTGTTCGGCCATGCCATGAGCCAGCAGGACAACAGCCCTGGGCGTGCCGCCCGGCAGCCACTGGTTAACGAAAAGACCACTGCGGTCATTCGCTTCCAGCCAGAAAGTCTCAGGGGTCATGGCATTTCCTTTATTTGTTGTCGTAGCAGTGTATCGCGCATTTGCGAGGGAGCCAGTTAACGGGGGAGGGCACGCAGTAATAAGATTCAAGATGTAAATGGCGAAGATCGCTGTATTTGCCTACAACTTGATAACTGTTACCGTCCGCAGGCTGCGCTTTTCCTTAGACAAGAGACGCGGCCAGGCACACTCAGGTACGAGGATAAAAACAATGCAACCTGATTTCTGGAATGACAAACGTCCCGCCGGTGTACCGCTGGATATCGACATGACGGCCTTCAAGTCGGTCGTTGACGTGTTTGAACGCTCCTGCAAGAAATTCGCGGATCGCCCGGCCTTCAGCAACCTGGGTGTGACCATCACCTATGCCGAGCTTGAACGTCACAGTGCCGCGTTTGCCGGTTATCTGCAGGAGTACACCGATCTCAAGCCGGGTGACCGGATCGCCGTACAAATGCCCAATACCCTGCAATACCCGATTGCCGTTTTCGGCGCGATGCGTGCCGGGTTGATTGTGGTCAACACTAACCCGCTCTACACCTCGCGCGAGATGCGTCATCAGTTCAGAAGCGCCGGCATTCGTGCACTGGTGTACCTGAACATGTTTGGCAAGCGCGTGCAGGAAGTGCTGCAAGACACTGAAATCGACTACCTGATCGAAGCCAGAATGGGCGACATGATGCCCGCCGCCAAAGGCTGGATCACCAATCTGGTGGTCGACAAGGTGAAAAAACTGGTGCCGGCTTATCAGTTACCCCAGGCGATCCCTTTTAAGAATGTTTTGCGCCGTGGTGCGGGCCAGGTTATCCGCCCGTTGACGACGTCCCTGGATGACACCGCGGTGTTGCAATACACCGGCGGCACCACCGGTTTGCCCAAAGGCGCGATGCTGACCCATGGCAATCTGATTGCCAACATGCAACAGCTGCGTGCCTGCCTGTCCCAGCATGGCCCGGATGGTCAGCCGATGCTCAAGGACGGTCGCGAGATCATGATCGGCCCATTGCCGCTCTACCATATCTATGCATTCACCGCTAATTGCATGGGGATGATGGTCACGGGCAACCATAACGTGCTGATCACCAATCCGCGGGACATCAAAGGGTTTATCAAGGAGCTCAAAAACTGGAAATTTACCGCTTTCCTGGGCCTTAACACCTTGTTTGTTGCGCTCATGGATCACCCTGACTTCAAGACCGTGGATTTCTCCGGGCTCAAAATCACCAACTCTGGCGGTACGGCACTGGTCAAGGCTACGGCAGAGCGTTGGGAAAAACTCACGGGGTGCCGGATTGTCGAAGGTTACGGCCTCACTGAAACCTCCCCGGTGGCCAGTGCCAACCCTTGCGGTTCACTGGCAAGGCTGGGGACGGTAGGCATGCCGGTTCCCGGTACGGCCATGAAGGTGATCAGCGACGAAGGTGTCGACCTGGGCCTGGGCGAGAGAGGCGAGCTATGCGTCAAAGGCCCTCAAGTGATGAAAGGCTACTGGCAAAACCCCGAGGCTACGGCCGAAGTGCTGGATGCCGAGGGCTGGTTCAAGACCGGTGATATCGCAGTGATTGATCCGGATGGTTTTGTCCGAATTGTCGATCGCAAAAAAGACCTGATCATCGTCTCCGGTTTCAATGTGTACCCCAACGAAATCGAAGACATCGTGATGGCACACCCTAAAGTGGCCAATTGCGCGGTTATCGGCGTACCTGATGAGCGCACGGGCGAGGCCGTCAAACTCTTTGTGGTGCCGCGCGCAGGCGGGGTGACCGTTGAGGAGCTCAAGGCCTACTGCAAGGAAAATTTCACCGGTTACAAGGTGCCCAAGCAAATTGTGTTGCGTGATGCTCTGCCCATGACTCCTGTGGGCAAAATCCTACGCCGTGAGTTACGTGATACCGCCTGATTCTTACAGCCTGGCGACAGACGTCCGTATGCCGAAAGGCAGCGGGCGTTTTTTTATGTCTCTGATAATGCTCTGGAATGCCCGATATAGAAGGGTCTGTACGCTAATAGAGCATTTGCACTAATGATGACTTTGGATTGTCCTACAGTCAGGAATGTGACTCTAAACACGTTTACAGGCTCTAGGCGGCCTTTGGCAAAGCTGCTACTCTCGGCGCGCTTTATGACTTCAGGGTAAGAGCAAGTCAGAGCTTCCATTATAAAAATCAAATAAATAAGAACCGCACCCGATGCGGTGAAGAATTCGCGACGCTGAGGAGTGGGCTTCCATGATTGAAGGCTTTTGGAAGGATAAGTACCCAGCTGGGATTGCTGCTGAAATCAATCCAGATGAATATCCAAATATTCAGACGGTACTGCGGGAGTCTTGCCAGCGTTTCGCCGACAAACCGGCGTTCAGTAACCTCGGCAAAACCATTACCTACGGTGAGCTCTACGAGCAGTCGGGCGCGTTTGCAGCCTGGTTGCAGCAGCACACTGACCTGCAGCCGGGCGATCGTATCGCCGTGCAGTTGCCCAACCTGTTGCAATACCCGATTGCTGTGTTCGGAGCCATCCGCGCCGGTTTGATCGTGGTCAATACCAACCCGCTGTACACCGCGCGGGAAATGGAACACCAATTCAAGGATTCCGGCGCCAAGGCGCTGGTGTGCCTGGCGAACATGGCACACCTGGCCGAAAAGGTCGTGCCGCAGACTTCGGTCAAGTATGTGATCGTCACCGAAGTGGCTGACATGCTGTCGCCCTTCAAACGTGTGCTGATCAATAGCGTCATCAAGTACGTGAAAAAGATGGTCCCGGCTTATCACTTGCCACAGGCCGTCAAGTTCAACGACGTGCTGAGTAAAGGCCAGGGCCAGCCGGTCAAGGAAGCCAACCCGGTGAGCAGTGATGTTGCCGTGCTGCAATACACCGGCGGCACTACCGGTGTCGCCAAGGGCGCGATGCTGACCCATCGCAACCTGATCGCCAACATGTTGCAGTGCAAGGCGCTGATGGCTTCCAACCTCGAAGAGGGTTGTGAAATCCTGATTACGCCACTGCCGCTGTACCACATCTACGCCTTTACCTTTCACTGCATGGCGATGATGTTGCTCGGTAACCACAACGTGCTGATCAGTAACCCCCGTGATTTGCCGGCGATGGTCAAAGAACTGTCCAAGTGGAAATTCAGCGGTTTTGTCGGTCTTAACACCCTGTTTGTGGCGCTGTGCAACAACGAGGCATTCCGCAAACTGGACTTCTCGGCACTCAAGGTGACGCTGTCGGGTGGCATGGCCTTGCAACTGTCGGTGGCCGAGCGCTGGAAGACCGTGACCGGTTGTCCGATCTGCGAAGGTTACGGCATGACCGAAACCAGTCCGGTGGCCTCGGTCAACCCTGCCCAGAGCATTCAGATCGGCACCATTGGCATTCCTGTGCCTTCGACCCTGTGCAAAGTGATCAACGATGCCGGCGAAGAGCTGCCGCTGGGTGAAGTCGGCGAGCTGTGCATCAAGGGCCCGCAAGTCATGAAAGGCTACTGGGAGCGCCCTGACGCTACCGCCGAGATCATGGACAGCGAAGGGTGGTTGAAATCAGGTGATATCGCAGTGATTCAGCCTGATGGCTACATGCGTATCGTTGATCGCAAAAAAGACATGATTCTGGTGTCGGGCTTCAATGTATACCCCAACGAACTGGAAGACGTGATGGCTTCTTTGCCTGGCGTATTGCAGTGTGCGGCAATCGGTATCCCGGACGAGAAGACCGGTGAGCTGATCAAGGTGTTCATTGTGGTCAAGCCGGGCATGACGCTGACCAAGGAACAGGTCATGACCCATATGCGTGCCAATTTGACGGCCTACAAGGCGCCGAAATTCGTCGAATTCCGCGATAGCTTGCCGACTACCAACGTAGGCAAGATCCTGCGTCGTGAGTTGCGCGATGAAGAACTGAAAAAGCTGGGTCTCAAGAAGTAACAGGCCCGGATACGAAAAAGCCCCGCATTGCGGGGCTTTTTCGTTTATTTCTGTAAGAACTGTGCGAAGTTAACGCCAGTACCTGTAGGGCGAACGTCCTGTAGGTAGGAGTCTTTGTCCGCACTCAACTCAAGGCTCATGGTCGGCGTACGCTTGTGCGTCGCACGTACTACCATTCCTTCGCGTTTTTCACGCAGGAATGCAGTGGTTACCTTCAAGTGCAGCAGCTCGTCAGTGCTCGGGGTGTGCAGCAGCAGATGCACCCATTCGTACTGGCCGACGGCCAGGCGCGCCAGCGGAATATCGAACCACCAGATGTTCTTGTTGGTGTTCAGTGCGGCGAAATGGCAGTTGTTGACGCCGAGCACCGCGCCGCCGAGTTCCTGGTTTCTGCGGGCAATAGCCAGCTTTTTATCGAGTTTCATAACCTTCCTACAATTGCGGATCTTCAGCGCCATAGCCTGAATACGTCGCGTATTCTCAGGGGTTAGCGGGCAAACATAAAGCCCAACCTGCGCTGATCGACGAAATGATGGGCAGAAAATAAATGAAACTGGATGCCGGATCACAGGGTCAATGTTGGGTTGGCCTTTTTACGAGTTTGGCGATCCGGTGTTTTCAAAGTCGCCAATTGGGCTACTTTTAGGTAAAACCCTTCGCTTGGAGGCGTGTTGACCTCATTAACGATGCGGCGAAAGGAGACGCTATGTTATTCCCGGGCTTGAACGGCCTGCCTTTGGGCAAAGTCTTGATCCGAACGGTCAAGGAATTTATCGACGATGAAATGTCGACCTACGCCTCGGCGCTGGCCTATCAAATGCTGTTTTCGTTATTCCCGTTCATTCTGTTCCTGATCGCATTGATCGGCTTTTTGCATCTGCCTGACTTCTTCACCTGGCTGCGCCTGCAGTCCGAGCTGGTACTGCCGCCGCAAGCGCTGGAACAGGTCAACCCGGTGATCGACCAGTTGCAGCAATCCAAGGGCGGGCTGCTCTCGGTGGGTATCGTAATTGCGCTGTGGACGGCTTCGGCGGGTGTACGGCTGATGATGAGTGCGATGAATGCCGCCTATGACGTGGTTGAAGGACGGCCCATCTGGAAGCGTTTTCCGCTATCGATTTTCTACACCATCGGCATTGCCGGCATGCTGCTGGTCGCCGCCGCACTGATGGTGCTCGGGCCGCAAGTCATGAGCTGGCTGGCGGGGCAGGTGGGGCTTGAAGACTTTGTCGTGACGCTGTGGACCATCCTGCGCTGGCCGGCGATTATTTTGCTGATGATGGTGGCCGTGGCATTGATGTATTACGTCATGCCCGATGTGGAGCAGAAATTTCGCTTTATTACGCCGGGCTCGGTTTTGGCCGTGGTGGTCTGGATCGTGGCGTCTTTGGGTTTTGCTTTTTATGTCAAAACCTTCGCAGACTACAACGCCATGTATGGCAGTATCGGTGCAATCATCGTGCTGTTACTGTACTTCTACATTTCATCGGCGGTGTTGTTACTGGGTGCTGAAATGAATGCCGTGATCGAACATATGTCGGCTGAAGGCAAGAACCCGGGTGAGAAAACATTCGACGAGGCCGACGACCCTGATCCCAAGCAACATGTCTCCGGCCTTGGGCGCGACCATTCCATTAAAGCTACTTCAGATGAAACCTGACCATGATTCGTGAAATCCTGAAAATGGGCGATGAGCGTCTATTGCGCGTAGCCCAGCCGGTACCGGCTGAAATGTTCGACACACCAGAGCTCTGGCAATTGCTCGACGACATGTTGCAGACCATGGAGCACGCGGGTGGCGTGGGCCTGGCAGCGCCACAGATTGGCGTTGACCTGCAATTGGTGGTCTTTGGTTTTGAGCACAGCGAGCGCTACCCGGATGCCGAAGCCGTGCCGCAGACCATTCTGATCAACCCCCTGATCACTCCCTTGAGCCCGGCGCTTGAGGAAGACTGGGAGGGCTGCTTGTCAGTACCGGGCCTGCGCGGCGTCGTAGAGCGCTTCCACAAGATCCGTTACGAAGGTTTCACCCCCAAAGGTGAGCCAATCGTACGGGTTGCAGAGGGGTTTCATGCGCGGGTTGTGCAGCATGAGTGCGATCACTTGATCGGTCGTCTGTATCCCTCCCGGATTAAGGACTTCAGCAAATTCGGTTTTATTGAGGTGCTGTTTCCTGATCTGGAGCCTGGCACGAAGGAGTAAGGCCCATCGCTATCATCGCTTTGTTGCGTTGATAGCGAACTAGCCGCTCGTGCAGGGCGTGGGGCAACTCTACGTCCAGGCTAAACCCGAGTTTTTCATAGAAACCCTGCAACTGCGGGTCGCAGAACAACCAGACCGGGCCCTCGCAGGCGGTGACTGCCTGGCTGACCAGTGCCCCGGCTACCCCTTGGCCGCGTAGCCCTGGCGCAACAAACAATCCGGTCAGCCAGTAGCCGTGTGCCATCGGCCGTAAACATAGGCCGGCAATAATCTCCTCCTGACGGGCTACCCATAACTGCGCATCCCTGACCGCCTTCATCGATGATTGATGTGCGCGATAAAACTTGTTCATCAATGGCCATAAAACCGCTTCAAGCGGGGCGTAAATAATGGCAGTCATAAGTCCACAGGCTCAAGGAAGGGGCGCGTAGTATAAATAACCAAAAGACAAATTTCTGCGGGTTGGCTGAATAGTGTGAGTGAGCTGTATTCGAAATTAAAACGTACATATTCGCATTCTTTTTTGAATAACCGACTTTAAATGAAAGTTCACCACGGATCAGTGCTATACCTCAGTTAACAATCCTGATTGCTGGAGTGCATAACATGTCTAAAGGTATGGATTCAAAAAAAGCAGCGAAGAAAAAGCCCGCCAAAACAGCTGATGAAAAACGCGCTGATAAAAAGGCCAAGAAAACTGACGTCGGCTTGTTTGGCCATTAAGTAGACTTTCGCAGGGGCTCGCTCGTCGGGGCCCTGTCACTTTTAAATTTGGCATCATCCATTTGATAAGTTTTTGAAGCGTGAGCGTTCCGTCGCAGGTTGATGGCCATTTGCTTGCGCGCGTGATTTGGCTAGCTATGCTCTTTGTTTACGGGGCCGTGGCCATAACAGCTCAAACCCTTGAAGTGTGTACAGCTCTAACGTTAAGAGTGAGAAACCCAGCTGACTGGCTGCGTCTTGAAACTTTTGAATTATCAATAGACAGCACCTCCAGGGATTGAGCCATGTTTAATTCGCATCGCAAAGCCGACCTGCTCGAAAATCAACGTCTTAGCGGCTCATTAAATGATATGGCCGCCAAAGTGCAGGCTATCAGCCGGTCCATGGCAATCATTGAGTTCGCCCCTGATGGCACTATCCTGGATGCCAACGAGAATTTTTGTCGGGTGGTGGGTTATTCCGTTGATGAAATTCGCGGTAAACACCATCGGCTATTTTGCGAAGCGGTTTACGTCAAATCCACTGAGTACAACAATTTTTGGCGGGATCTGGGTCGTGGTGAACCCTTGAGCGGCACTTTTTCACGGCTCGACAAGGCCGGGCGTGAGGTGTGGCTTGAAGCCAGCTACATGCCCATCGTCGACGCAGAGCAGCACGTTGTGCGCGTGATCAAGGTGGCTTCGGATGTCACCGATAGAATCAATAAAGAGCACGAAACCCAGAGCATCGTGAATGCCCTGAGCCGGTCGATGGCGGTGATCGAGTTTTCGCCGGACGGGCGGGTGATCAATGCCAACCAGAACTTCCTCGACACCATGCATTACTCATTGAGCGAAATTGTCGGCCAGCATCACGGCATGTTCTGTCGCCGAAGCGAGGCCGAGTCAGCCAGCTATAAGGCTTTCTGGGCTTCGCTCAATCGCGGCGAATACCATTCCAGACGGTTTGAGCGGGTCGACAAATACGGTCACACGGTTTTTCTCGAGGCGTCCTACAACCCGATCTTCGATGCCAAGGGCCGGCTGTACAAAGTGGTGAAATTCGCCAGTGACATCACAGCCCAGGTCACTAATCTGCAGACCGCAGCCGAGTCGGCCCACAGTACTTCGGTACAAAATGATGCTTGTGCGCAGAAAGGTTCACAGGTTGTTCAGCAAACCGTGCAAATCATCGAAGCCATTTCCAAAGACCTTAATGAAGCAGCGCAGAGCATTGATGCGGTGAGCAAGCAGTCGGACAGTATCGGCAAGATCGTGCAGACCATTCGCGGCATTGCGGATCAAACCAATTTACTGGCATTAAACGCCGCGATCGAGGCGGCGCGGGCGGGGGAGCACGGGCGCGGCTTTGCCGTGGTGGCGGATGAGGTCAGAAGCCTGGCCGCGCGCACCAGTGCGGCCACCCTGGAAATTGTCGAAGTGGTGCGCAAAAACCATGATCTGTCGCTGAGTGCGGTGACCAGCATGCAGTCGAGCCTGAGCCGCACGGGGCTTGGAGTTGAGCTGGCCAATGAGGCAGGGGAGGCGATTCTGGAAATCCAGCAAGGTTCCAGGCATGTGGTGGATGCCATCAGCCAGTTCAACTCGACGCTGCAGCTGCACTAAGGCTGCAGCAATCCCCTGTAGCAGTTGACGAGCCGTGCGAGGCTACGTCCGAGTGCGAAGCGCTCGCAGAACCATTGGGCCCCGATGTTTGCGTTACATCGCGCGGACAGGTTTTACGACTGCTGCGCAGCCGAACGCAGCCTCGTTACTTCGCCAGCGGCTACGGAGTGTGTTGTGAGGCTTTAACTGCTCTCGCGCACCATCAACTCAAAGCCCATGTCCTGCACCGGATTGGCAACTTTATTGCCAGCCATCAGTGTCAGCATCTGCTCGGCTGCGCGACGGCCAATAGCCTCCCGGGGGGTACGAATACTGCTCAGACGCGGCACCATAAATTCCGAAGACGGCAGGTCGTTAAAGCCCAGTACGGCTATTTGCTCAGGGATTTTGATACCGATGCGTGACGCCTCCAGCAAGGCGCCCTGGGCAAGGTCGTCGTTGCCGAAAAAGATCGCATCCACTTGTGGATGGCTGGCGAGCAATTGCAGGAACAATTCGCCCCCCAGCCCGACCGAAGACGGACGGGGGGTCAGCACTTCAAGGTCCGGGTTGTACAAACCGGCTTGCTGCAAGGCGCGGCGATAACCCTCGCCACGCAGCAGTGTGCGCTGGTCGAGTTGGGCACCAATATAAGCCAGGCGTCGGCGACCACGGGAGATCAAGTGCCGGGCAGCTGTTTCGCCGGCCTGCAGCTGCGAAAAGCCGACGCAGTTCAAACCCTCGGCGGCATCCAGCTCCATCATGTACACGCAAGGTACATTGCTGGTCTCGATCATCCGGCGCGAGCTTTCGGAACGGTCAAAACCGGTCAGCAACAAGCCGCGAGGTTGGTAGGACATATAGTTACGCAGCAGGTTTTCTTCTTCATCACGCGAGTAGTGAAAGTTACCGATCAGTACTTCAAAGCCTCGCGGGCGCAGGACGTCATGGATGGCTTCGAGTGTGTCGATAAACAACAGGTTGGACAACGAAGGCACCAGCACCACGACAGAATGGCTCTGCGCCGAGGCAAGCGCACGGGCGGCCGGGTTGACCACGTAGTTGAGTTCGGCGGCGGCGATGCGCACCTTTTCTACGAGCTCCGTGGCGACGCTGCTGATGCCGCGCAAGGCGCGTGAAGCCGTGATGGGGCTGACCCCCGCAAGGCGGGCAACTTCGTTAAGGGTAGGGCGACCCGTGGTTCGGGTGTTTTTATCGTTTTTAGAGGTGGTCATCAGGGCGGCTTGCCAAACAAAAAACAAGTCACTAAGGTAGCGCTGTCCAGTGGGACCCGCAATTGCCTGATTGCGTGTAAATCAGTTACCCCAGCTTTGTATGTCGAGAGCGTCTCCGCGTCTCCCCATAAAAATGAGAAATAGACGTCGGTAGCCTAAGCTTTGTGCTTTGCTTTCAAGTATTGAACGCATGAACAAAGACAGCGCTGTCTACGGACTGAGGTGTTTCATGAGTCAACCTATCACTGCTCTGGTCATCATGGGTGTTGCCGGCTGCGGCAAATCCAGCGTTAGCCAGGCATTGTGCCAGCTCAATGGCGCGACCCCGATTGAAGGCGATGCGTTTCACCCGGCGGCCAACATTGCCAAGATGAGTGCCGGTATTCCCCTGACCGATGAAGACCGTGCCGGCTGGCTTGACAGCCTGTGCGACGAATTGCGTCGTGCGGTTGCCAGTGGTCAGCGCCCGGTGCTGACCTGTTCGGCACTCAAGCTGCGTTATCGCGAGCGTTTACGCAGTGCGGTAGATGGTCTGGGTTTTGTGTTTCTGGAGCTGACCCCTGAGGTGGCGGCTGCCCGGGTGGCCGATCGTCCGGGGCACTTTATGCCCAAGACCCTGATCGACAGCCAGTTCGCTGCGCTTGAATCACCGACCAATGAATCCTTGGTGCTGACTCTGAATGCAGCCCAGATGAACGTTAAGCAATTAGCAAGCGCCGCCCGAGACTGGTGGTGCGAGCAGACGGTAATGGCAACTTCATGATGTTGTTTCAAACAGATAGCGCTATCTGCCTCGGCTGTAGCGGCACCCCCGTACTTGATAACAACAAAAAGGCAGGAGACGCCCCATGCTAGGCATGTCCCACAATACGTTTCTGCTGCTTGATGCAGTGGTCACCATTATCGGCCTGATCGTTTTGATCACCCGATTCAAGCTGCACCCCTTTATTGCGTTGATCATTGCCTCGGCGTTTCTGGGCCTGACTGCCGGCATGCCTGCCAACCTGATCATCAAGTCGTTCCAGGACGGCTTTGGCGGCGTGCTGGGCTTTGTCGGGATCATCCTGGCACTGGGCACCATGCTTGGCAAAATGATGGCCGACTCCGGGGGGGCAGACCAGATCGCCCGCACCCTGATCCGTGCCTTCGGCAAGGAAAAGGTCCAGTGGGCAATGATGTTTGCCGCCTTCCTGGTCGGTATTCCGTTGTTTTTCGAAATCGGCTTTGTGCTGCTGATCCCGTTGGTGTTTATCGTTGCGCGCCGTACCGGCGTGTCGATCATTAAAATCGGCATCCCGCTGCTCGCCGGTTTGTCGGCTGTTCACGGGCTGGTACCGCCGCATCCGGGCCCGCTGCTGGCCATTGGCGTGTTTGGTGCCGACATCGGCAAGACCATTTTGTACGGTCTGATCGTTGCGCTGCCTACCGCGATCATTGCCGGGCCGATTTACGGCACGTTTATCGCCAAGTACATCCCGGGTCATGCTTCCCAGGAGTTGATGGACCAGCTGGCCAGCGAGCCGGAATCCAGCACGCTGCCGAGCTTTTCCATCACTCTGATCACCGTGCTGTTGCCGGTGTTCCTGATGTTGCTCAAAACCTTTGCAGACGTTGCGTTGCCTGACGGCAACTTCTTCCGTGTATGGATGGACATGATCGGTCACCCGATCAGCGCGCTGTTGCTGGCACTGTTGCTGGCGCTGTACACCTTTGGTGCCCGTCAGGGGATCGACTCCAAGCGTATCCTCAAGCTGCTCGACGCAAGCCTGGCCCCCACCGCAGCGATCATTCTGATCATTGGCGCGGGCGGCGGTTTCAAGCAGATGCTGGTAGCCAGCGGTGTGGGTGACGTGATCGGCCATATGGCGGTGAACGCGCAAATCTCACCAATTCTGCTGGCCTGGCTGGTGGCTGCGGTGATCCGTATCGCAACAGGGTCTGCGACCGTGGCGACCATTACCGGGGCGGGGATTGTGTTGCCGGTGGTGGATCTGATTCCGGGTGTGAACCGCGAGTTGCTGGTGCTGGCGACAGGCGCAGGTTCGTTGATCCTGTCTCACGTTAACGATGCGGGTTTCTGGCTGGTGAAGCAGTACTTCAACATGACCGTGGCTGAAACCTTCAAGACCTGGACCGCGATGGAAACCATCCTTTCGGTTGTAGGCTTGATCTTCATTCTGCTGTTGTCGTTGGTGGTCTAAGCGTCCCCAAACCTGTGGGAGCGGGCTTGCTCGCGATGGGCGCAACGCGGTGTATCTGTTGCACCGCTGCGATCCAATCGCGAGCAAGCCCGCTCCCACACTGGTTTATGGCTTAGCCCGGGTTAAAGCCATCTGCGCGGAACATGGCGCGAATCCCACGCAGCGCCTGACGAATGCGATCCTGGTTTTCAATCAGGGCAAAGCGCACATGGTCGTCACCATACTCACCAAATCCTACCCCCGGCGAAACACAGACCTTGGCATCCGCCAGCAGCTTCTTGGCGAACTCCAGTGAGCCCAGGTGTGCGTAGTGCTCGGGAATCTTGGCCCAGATATACATCGAGGCTTTCGGGTTTTCGACCATCCAGCCCAGTTCGTGCAGCCCTTTGACGATCACGTTGCGGCGCTGGCGATACTGTTCGGCAATATCCTTGACGCACTGCTGGTCGCCCTCAAGCGCCGCAATCGCCGCCACTTGCAGCGGGGTGAAGGTGCCGTAGTCGTGGTAGCTCTTGATCCGTGCCAGGGCATTGACCAACTCAGGGTTGCCCACCATAAAACCGATACGCCAGCCGGCCATGTTGTAGCTTTTGGACAGGGTGAAGAACTCCACCGCGATGTCCTTGGCGCCAGGCACTTGCATGATCGAAGGCGCTTTCCAGCCGTCATAGACGATATCGGCGTAGGCCAGGTCGTGCACCACCAACACATCGTATTGTTTGGCCAGGGCCACCACACGCTCAAAGAAATCCAGCTCGACACACTGTGCCGTAGGGTTGGACGGGAAGCCCAGGATCATCATTTTTGGCTTGGGGATCGAGCCGCGGATGGCTTTTTCCAGCTCGGCAAAAAAGTCCACACCGGGGACCAGCGGGACCGAACGCACCTGGGCACCTGCAATCACGGCACCGTAGATGTGAATCGGGTAGCTGGGGTTGGGCACCAGTACGGTGTCGCCCTGATCCAGGGTGGCGAGCATCAAGTGCGCCAGGCCTTCCTTGGAGCCGATGGTGACAATGGCTTCGTGCTCGGGATCGATCTCAACGTTATAACGGTCGGCATACCAACGAGAAATTGCCCGGCGCAGGCGCGGAATGCCACGCGAAGTCGAGTAGCCGTGAGTGTCTTCACGTTGTGCGACGGTGCAAAGTTTTTCCACGATATGCGGCGGTGTCGGGCCGTCAGGGTTGCCCATGCTGAAGTCGATGATGTCTTCGCCACGACGTCGGGCGGCCATCTTCAGTTCAGCCGTGATGTTGAAAACGTAAGGGGGGAGTCGATCTATGCGCGCAAAGCGTCGCGGCGAACCTTGGTCTGCCATGTGTGCCTCTGGTACGTAAGCGCCCGGAACCGTCCGAGCGACGTTGACCACTGCGGTGGTCTGGAGGGAACAATACGGGCGGTGATGGCCTTTTGTCTAGATGGCCCCAGGGTCTATTTTCTCGCTGATCCGACTTGCATGTAGTTTTGTTCCTATACTCAGCAGCTAGGTTGCCTACTTACTCCATCGAGCATGCCCCATGGACCAACTAAAAAAGTTCGAACTGTCAGCGCCGAGATTTGCCAAAGGCCAGTTTCAATTGATCGCGGGTTTGGGTGGCCGCTTTACTCAGGATACCGCTGATCAAATACCGCTGTTATGGGACAAGTTCATTCCCGAGATTGGTAAAGTTCCAAGTCAAATTGGCGAGGAAACCTATGGTGTTTGTTGTAATCCAGATGGCGAGGGCGGCTTTGAATACATCGCTGGTGTGGCCATCAGCAAACTGGATGACCTGCCCGAACGGTATCGCTGGATTGAGCTGCAAGAGCAGACGTATGCGATTTTTGAGCATCACGGGGCGCTGGATACGCTTGCCCGAACCTTTCAGGCAATCTGGAAAGACTGGTTGCCAAACTCGGGCTATGAAGCCGCCGATGCACCCGAGTTCGAACGCTATAGTGCAGACTTCGACCCGGACACCGGCAAGGGGCTGGAGATCTGGCTGCCGGTCAAAAAGCCTGCTTAACCGGCCTGCAGTTGCACAGGTGGCATCGGTTTGAGCGACAGCACCAGGCGTCGTTCGCCACGATAAGCTTCGCCTTGCTCGACCCAGCCCTGGCTCAGATAAAAAGCCAGTGCGCTGGTGTTGAACGGGCTGACAGAAAGCATCAACTGGTCAATCTCGGGCCAGAACTGATCAATCGCCTGCGGCAGCTCGCGCAAACAGGCCTTGCCCAATCCCTGGCCCTGAGCCCGGCTGTCCACTTGCAGTGCATGCAGGGTGGCGCTGCCTGCAGCGGCCCAATGAGCCAGCAGCGGCTCGCGCTTGAGGAGCAAAAAGGCTACCGGCACCTCGTCATCGAGCAGTACCAACCCTTTAATACCCGCGTGGGGGCGGGCGGGCAGTGAGTGCAGGGCCGAATCGATGGTGCCGCAAAAAGCAATCTGCTCTGGGCGAACCTCAATCTGGCGCAGTTGCTCGCACTGGCGGGGGGTCAGGTCTTCGTAAGCGCAGAGGCGGGTGTTCATGTCGGAGTTCTGTCGAGGCGTAATAGGGGGCAACTAACGGGCGGTGTCAGTTGCCGCTGAACAGCTCGTCAGTTTCTACCCATCCAGGGGTCAAATACAGATTATTTGTGTGTCAGCGCCCGGAGCCGGACTTGCGGCGCAGATTGGGCAGCAACATGCCGACGCTTTTTTGATAGTCCCGGTACTTGTCACCAAACAGCTCGACCAGATCTTTTTCCTCCAGTTGGGTGCCGATCAGAATGTAAACCGTGCTGGTCAGTGCAAACACCAGGTGCCCGACGCTCATCTCGGGCGTTACCCAGAAGGCGATCAAGAATCCCAGATACAACGGGTGACGTACGAGCTTGTAGAGAGCGGGGGTTCTGAATGCGTTGTTTACTGGTTTTGGTTGGTGCAGGGTGTCAAAGGGCTGCTTGACGCCAAACAATTCGAAGTGGCTGATCATGAAAGAGGCCAGCAGCACCAGCCCCCAACCAAGCCAGAACAGTGTGGCAAGCACCCCCGCAAGCACGGGCGACTGTACGCTCCAGACACTGATATCGATCGGCTGCCACAGCCAGCACATCAGCGCCAGCACCCCACTGGATACCAGGACATAAGTGGCGCGTTCAATGACCGGCGGGATGACCCTGCACCACCTGCGCTTGAAACTTTTGCGCGCCATGATGCTGTGTTGCAGTGCAAATACGGTGATGAGCAGCACATCGACCACAAGCGCCCAGGGCCATGCCAGGCCAGGTCCCGAATCGATACTTTTCGGGACGACGACATTCCCCAGAAAACCCATCAGGTAAACAAATGTCAGTAGAAAAAACAGATAGCTGAACAGGCTATAGAGCAGCGCTGCGAGTTTTTCAGTACGGCTGGTTGAACGCGGTATCAGCTCAATTTTGGTGTGCATGAACGACTCCTTTCGAACATGGCGAAATTTCAATTAAAACGTCTACAGCGAGTACCTTAGCCCCTATATGGCAAATGGCTAGCGTCGCGGCCGGGCGGTCATAAGATGTCGTCTAACATACCATTTGAGGGCGTTAGAGCATCAGGGCAGCGCCATGCTGAAGGTGAAGACCGTGCCCTGGGCGTGGTCGGAGGCGACTTCCAGCTGGCCGCCGTGGGACAGGGCGATCTGGCTGGCAATGTACAGTCCAAGACCAAGGCCCGCTTGCGGGGTATCGGTGGCCGGGCGTGAATAGGGTTTGAACAAATGCGGCAGTTGCTCGGCCGGGATGGGCTGGCCCTGGTTGTAGACCCTGAGGGTGAATACCCCGTTGATAACCCGGGCTGAGACACGCACGGCCCCGCCTGGGCAGCCATGGGTGATGGCATTGGTCAGCAGGTTGGAGAGCAGTTGGGCCAGGCGGCCGCTGTCACAGCGAATGCCATCAAGTGGTCCGATCTCTGAACAGATGGAGCGCTGCGAATGCACGCTTTGCAGTTCCGAAATGACATGGCCGAAGACCTTGTCGAGTTCGGGGCACTCGCACAGCGTCAGCGGGATGCCGCTACCCAGTCGCCCGCGGGCAAAGTCCATAACGTCCTCGACCAGCTGCGAGGCTCGGTTGCCGCAGCTCAGGATGTGCTGTACCAGCACATCGGTAGGCGGGCTGGGGTGCACGCGTAACAAACGCTCTGCGGCTGTGGTGATGGCGAATAGCGGGTTGCGCAGGTCGTGGCCGATAACGGCGATAAACTGCTCGCGCAACTCTGCGGTTTCACGCTCCTGCACCAACGCGGTTTCTGTACGTTGCAGGTTTTCTTCTGCTTCGATTTGCAACGACAGCAGTCGTGCAAATGACTCCATTGTGGACTGGATAGTACTGTTCCTGAGGCTTGCCGGCTCGGGATCGAGCGCGCACAGGGTGCCGAAAAAACTGCCGTCGGTGCGCCATACCGGAATCGTGATGTAACTTTCGAAGCGATATATCTTCGGCGTGTGATGGTGCTGGTACAGCGGGTCGGCGCTGGCATTGTCGATGATGATCGGCAGGTGCGAGTTCATGCTTTCAAAGCACAGGGTACTGACCAGATCCAGCTCGCCACCTGGCTGCAAACCGAAGCCCAGTTTGTCGAGAACCGCGCAGGCGGTCCAGGTGGTCTGGGTGACCCGGGCAACGGCGGCAAAGCGCATGCCGGTCATTTCCGTAATCACCTGCAAGATTGCAGGCACGGCACTGATCCGGTTAATCGTCGCGATATCGTCAGCCGTGCCGTGTGCCATGGTAAATGCTCGTGCTCAAAAAGGTGATTCTAGCCAGAACACTTGACCGTGGCACAGATTCATCTGCGATTTAAATCATTATTAAAACGTTACAACGAAAAAGCCGCGCCATTCATAAAGAGTGGCGCGGCCTTTTAATTAAAATAACTCAGGTGTCTTGTTTGTCTTGCAGAACTTCGGCAGTTTTTGCGTCGAGGTCTACGTCCCACTTGATGCCTTTGGTATCGCGCAGTTCCACTTCGTAAACCAGTTTGCCGTAGGCGTGATCAAGCTCGGTGTCGAGAATGGTGGCGCCGGGGTGTTTGGCCAGCGCAGCTTGATTCAATGTTTCAAACGAGGTGATTTCACCTGATTTGAGCAGGCCCGGGATATGGTCCGGGCGTACATCGGCCTGGGCAATACCGGCGGTCAGAGCCAGGGCAACAGTGGCGAATACTACGTTAAGTGGTTTCATGTTTAGTCCCTTTGGGTTGATCTGTTCAAGTGGCTTCAGATTAACCGGCGCAACTTAACTCACGCTTAATTTTTGCCCTGTTACTGTCCTGAAGGTTCAATAGCCATTGTTCTCCAGCAATTGACTGACACTTTGCGCTGATGGGCGCTTATAGAACTTGAGCAATTCGCTGGCGCGGTTGGTAAAAATACCGTCGACACCTTCATCCATTGCCTTCTTGAAGTCTACGGGTTCATCCAGGGCGTAGGCGTGCACCAGCATGCCTCTGTCGTGGGTCGCCGTGTTCATCCACGGCTGGATCAGGTCGGCATAACTTTGCTCACCGCCGTGGGTCAGTATTGCGGAAGGACCTGTGGCAATGGCGCCGTTGGCCTTGGCAAAATCGATCCAGCTGATGAACTCGGCTTTGTCCTTGGGATGCTGTTTGGCGTAGTACGCGGCTTTGCTCTTCTCGCCCGAGTCGGCGAAGCTAAGGCTGTTTTCAGGAGCGATTGAGCCTTCACCAATCCACAACAGGAGGATTTTTGGCGTGTCGGGCATTTCTTTTTGCAGCAGCACAAGGCTGTTTTTGTCGAATGTTTGCAAGATTACCCGGCCCTTGCCCTTGCCGACCGGCAGATTTGCCTTTGCCCCGGTCGCAGGGGCAAGCCAGCCGCGCTCGCTCAATTTGTTTTTCAGGTCGTGCTCTATACCCGGGAACTGCGCGGGTTCTTTGGTTTCGATGTACAGCCCTGGCATGTGACGCGGGTTGGCCTGGGCAATATCGATGATCTCGTCCAGGGTCAGGATGGGTAGTCCGGCATAGGCAGGGCGTGCGCGGTCGGGGTAAGCCTGGTTGAACCAGCTACCGGCATCCAGGGTTTTAAGCTCCGCCAGGGTAAAGGCACTGGCCGGGCTGTCCTTGCGCTCCGGGAACTTTTGGGCCACATCAGTGGTGCGTAGCAGGCTGTTGTCGTGCAGGGCAAATAGAACGCCGTCCTTGCTGCGCTGCAGGTCCATCTCCAGGTAGTCGGAGCCCAGGTCTCGGGCGAGGGTGTAGGCAGCAGCGGTTGATTCCGGGGCATCGAAGGATGCGCCGCGATGTGCGATGACTGCCGGGTAGGGGATACCGTGAGCGTTGGCCAACGTGGCCTCGGTGGTACTCGCTGCGCTGTAGGCCGGTGCACTGCCCATGCCTAGAATCAGGCTTATCAGCAGGGCGCTTTTGCCGAAAGTATCATGCATTGGTCACTTTCCTTTCAGTCAGAAAAACAGAGATTTTTTTTGCGGTTTTTCGTGAGGATGTGCAGTACTCTTGGCCACATCAACGCCCCCGGCAGAGGGGCAAACATTGAACTTGCGTGTAAACCACCGTCCCTGAGCCTTTCAGGCTCATCAGTGAGGTTTACCATGCGTATCACTTCGCAACTCATCTGCCAGGCCGCCGACTTACTTAACGGCTTTGTTGGTTTCAATCGTAAGACAGGCCAGCACATTGTCCGTTTCAGCGAGGATTCGTTCGGGATGGATGTCGCCGATGACAACATCACGCCCACCAGCGAATTTGTCTGGCAGGCCTGCGGCGCCGACACCATGACCCTCAAGCGCGAGTTGATTCAGTTGTTGCTGGACCAGAATATCGATGACCGTTTGAATATCACCGAACCCTTGCGGGTGTATATGCAGCGCCAGGATGTGCCCGAGATTTCGGCCGTGCGTCGCTGTATCAGTTGAGCAGGGCTGCACGGGCCCTGTTTCTATAGCGGACCATTGCTCAGGGCTGGCTCAGGAAGGCTGTCTGCTGCGCCAACACTGATTTTGTTGCGCCCCGTATTCTTGGCGATATACAGCGCTTTATCAGCCTCGTTCAGCCACATGTTGGCGTGGAGGAACTCGGGGCGGCAAGTGGCAAGCCCGATGCTTAGGCTAACGCACAGACCGGGCTCGTCGGCGTGTTGAAAGTTGTCAAACACATGGCGCAGTCGTTCCATGATTTCCTGAGCCTGATCCAGGGTGCGATTGGGCAGGATGACGCAGAATTCATCGCCGCCGTACCGACCCGCGAGATCATCAATGCGCAAATTATCCCTGAGCTCCTTGCTGAGCTGGCGTAACACGCTGTCACCAACGATATGCCCGTAGGTGTCATTGATTTGCTTGAAGTGGTCGATATCAATCAGCGCCAGCGTTGCAGGTAAGTGACGCTCCAGGCTCTGCTGGAAGCTGAGTTGCAGCAGGTCCTTCCATGAACCGTGATTAAGCAGTCCGGTCAGACTGTCGGTACGGCTGAGGTTGCTCAGAATGCGCTTGTGTTCGGCCAGAGTGATTGCCAGCCCATAACTGACCATGCCCACAGCGAAAGGGTAAAGGATCAGCACGGGAACACAGGCATAGACTTGTACGCTGGTGGTTTGGGCCGTAAAGGCAAAACCGAACAACAGTGACGCAGTCAGGGCGCCGGCCAGTTGCGCCAGGGCTCCACGGATCAGCAGCTTTGGCCCGCCTGCGGCAACGTTGTGCATCATCATCATCGACACAATGATGACCGTAGGCAGCGGATTGAACTGAATCGCCCCTGCCCAAAATCCTCCGCACAGAGAATCAATCAAAATATTGCGACGTTCCGCCCGGTATGGATAGGTTGCACGCGATGACAATTGATAGGCCAGATGAGGCCATGCGAACGCATTGAGCAGCAGCAGAGCCCACACCCAGATAGATCTGTCGAGGGGGTAGAGGGCGGCCATCAGCCCGATGCTGCCAAACCCTGAGCCAATCACTCGCGGCGCATAAATACGCTTGGCGAACGACAACCCTTTGCCTCTTTTATTGTCCATGGCTATCTGCGCAATATGTTCGGGCGGAGTTTCGGATGACTGCCGGGCACAAATTTTTTGAAATGGTTGTGGGGTCTAGATTAGCTTATTAATACAAGGGCAAACTGCCGCTCAGGCACAGACTGATGCCAGTAGGATGATGATCATCCTTTGACCTGCCTGCAAGCAGAGCATTCATCACTTTTGACTGGAGCCTTCAAGCCATGGCACTCGACTCAAGCAGTGCAGAGGGGCTTAAGCCCGCTGAGCGTGATCAAGGTGCATTTCTAAATGCTGGCTTCAGACCCTCCTCCAGCCTTGGCAAAACCTTGGGCATTTTTTGGAGGATGATATTCCAAAAGCCCGCGAGCACACGCCCAACGGGCATGATCCCGGTCAAGCCACTGACCCGTGAACAATTGGACAAGGCAGCGGATTTCAGTGTGTACCGGTTGGGTCATTCGACCTTGCTGCTCAAGCTCAGAGGGCGCTACTGGCTGACCGACCCGGTGTATTGCGAGCGCGCCTCACCGTTTCAGTGGGTTGGCCCCAAGCGCTTTCATGCGCCGCCCATCAGTCTGGATGAGCTTCCCCCCCTGGAGGCGGTGATTCTTTCCCATAACCACTACGACCACCTGGACCAAAAAACCGTATTGCTGCTGGCAGCCAAAACGCAGCAGTTTTTGGCACCGCTGGGTGTGGGTGACTTGCTGGTCAAATGGGGAGTACCAGCCAGCAAGGTTCAACAACTGGATTGGTGGCAAGGCACCCAGCTTGCAGGTGTGCGCTTTATCGCTACCCCGTCACAGCACTTTTCAGGCCGCGGCCTGTTTGATCACAACCAGACGCTTTGGGCATCCTGGGTGATGATCATCGATGAAGTGCGGATTTTCTTCAGTGGTGATTCGGGCTATTTCGACGGCTTCAAGCAGATCGGTGAGCAGTTCGGACCCTTTGATCTGACCCTGATGGAAACAGGTGCATACAATGTGGATTGGCCCCATGTGCATATGCAGCCCGAGCAAAGTCTGCAAGCTCATATTGACCTGAACGGGCGTTGGTTATTGCCCATTCACAACGGCACCTTTGACCTGGCCTTTCATGCCTGGTCCGAGCCGTTTGCCCGCATTGTGGCGTTGGCAGCGCAGCGCAATGTGCTCATTACAACGCCACAAATGGGTGAGGCTTTCAATCTGCTAACCCCTCACCCGGGCCGTGCCTGGTGGCTTGAGGTAGAAGCTGCGGGGCAATAGGGCTGTATTTCACTCGATCAGAGCAAAATCTTCGCGCCCCATCGGATCTGGTGTTGTACCGCGAACATTGCCCCCGCGCCCGGGGGTAAAGCCGGGAAAGAACACCAGGCCTTGCGCTTCAAGGCTGTAGGCCAGGGCCAGCCGGGTAACGTCGCGCACGGGGGATTGTGCTTCGAAGCGTTCAATTGCCGAGACTGAAACCCCCGACTGCTCGCTCAAAAACTCGCGATCCCAGCCCAGCATTTCGCGGGCCTGCGCGCAGTGCTGCGGGGTAAATTGATTGATGACGATGCGTTCAAACGTACTGCGCGTGGCTGAATGAGGCATGGGTTTCTCCAGGGCTGAGTCAGTGCTTGAAAATATACTGTGTTTTTATACAGCTATTTTGGCTCTGGAACAAATTCATTTCTTGATCACTGCCGAGGGGCGGAATCTGCTGCGCGGGTGCTTTTTTGCAGGCTTTTGCGTGGGAAGCCAGGGTCGAAAATTTCGATAATGGGATATGTGCAATTTTGCCAGTGCGAAAAAACGCTGTGTTGCGCAGCTCATCCCGGGGAACCCATTAACGGATCTTTCGGCGCTCTTGCCTGCGAGTTAGGCCCTTTGCCAGATAAGCGGTGCATGAATGGGGGCAGCATGCCGGTCAGAGATCCGTTCGCTACCAGAGCTCAGCCTGGAGAGACTCTATGACAGGCGGATTCCGAGAAGATAAATGGCAATGTCGACGCATAAAAAAAGGGCCAACATTGTTGGCCCTTTTTTACTTTCTAAGCATGGCTTGGATCAAGCCCGCGTATCAATCCCAGCTCAGCGCACCGCCGGTCTGGTACTCAATAACCCGGGTTTCGAAGAAGTTTTTCTCTTTCTTCAAGTCCATGATTTCGCTCATCCATGGGAACGGGTTGGTGGTGCCCGGGTATTCTTCTTTCAGGCCGATTTGCGACAGGCGGCGGTTGGCGATGAACTTGAGGTAGTCTTCCATCATCGCTGCGTTCATGCCCAATACGCCGCGTGGCATGGTGTCACGTGCGTATTCGATTTCCAGCTGGGTGCCTTGCAGAATCATCTGCGAAGCTTCTTCCTTCATTTCAGCGTCCCACAAGTGCGGGTTTTCGATTTTGATCTGGTTGATCACGTCGATGCCGAAGTTCAGGTGCATGGATTCGTCGCGCAGGATGTACTGGAACTGCTCGGCAACCCCGGTCATTTTGTTGCGACGACCCATCGACAGAATCTGCGTAAAGCCGCAGTAGAAGAAGATGCCTTCCAGGACGCAGTAGTACGCGATCAGGTTGCGCAGCAGTTCTTTGTCGGTTTCGACAGTACCGGTTTCGAACTTCGGATCAGAGATCGAACGGGTGTATTTCAGGCCCCAGGTGGCTTTTTTGGCGACCGACGGGATCTCGTGGTACATGTTGAAGATCTCGCCCTCATCCATGGCCAGCGATTCGATGCAGTACTGGTAGGCGTGAGTGTGGATCGCTTCTTCGAAGGCCTGGCGCAGGATGTACTGGCGGCACTCCGGGTTGGTGATCAGACGGTAAACAGCCAGTACCAGGTTGTTGGCTACCAGAGAGTCGGCAGTCGAGAAGAAGCCCAGGTTGCGCATCACGATGCGGCGTTCGTCGTCGGTCAGGCCTTCCGGGTTTTTCCAGAGGGCGATGTCGGCGGTCATGTTGACTTCTTGCGGCATCCAGTGGTTTGCGCAACCGTCCAGGTATTTCTGCCACGCCCAGTCGTACTTGAACGGCACGAGCTGGTTAAGGTCGGCGCGGCAGTTGATCATCATCTTTTCGTCAACCGCAACACGGGCGGAAGCGCCTTCGAGTTCGGCCAGACCTTCAGCGATGTCGAGGTTGTCCAGCGCGGCCTTGGCGCGAATGATCGCAGCCGAGTCGGTAGCCGTGACTGCACGGGCTTCCTGGGCAGCTACGCCGCCAGCGGCGTCGAGGCGGTCCATGTTGGCTTCGGTTGCGTGGCCTGCGTTGGCGCCTTTAACAGCGACTTCGCCTTCGTCTTCTTTGTCGAATTCGTCCCAGCTCAGCATGACGTGTCGTCTCCTGCGTGAGGGCCTGATAGCCGCGTGAAAACACTGATGGTTTGGTTTTTACACGGCCATAGGCCACTTGGATCTAAGAAATGTTGCTTGCAGTAGCGTTGTGCTCACGCAAAAACATGAATGTGTACCTTGGCTTGTACCGCTGTCGCTCAGGGGAGGAGGTCGTGCCTGCACTCACCCTGGGCCTTGAGGCCGTAACAGCGTGGTTTTATAGCCCGTGAAGGGGATATGCCAAGCCTTTTTGATGGCCGCAGTATAAGGCTTTTGCACAAGGTATTTCAGCCAGTTTTTTTCAGGGGGATGCGACGAAACGCCCTAAATTTGTCCCGGGCTTAGGCATGGCTGCGGCTGAGCGAGGGTTTGCCGGAGCAGAAGTTTTTTTGTCATGGGTCGGGGCGACCAAATGACCTGTGGCATGAGCGGGGATTAACGGGGATTTGTAGCAGGGCAGACCACGCCCGGAAGATACCGGGCGTCGGGTCGAAGCGGTGTTAGCTGAGGCGATGGCCGTTGGTGCGATCATAGCCGTCTTCGGCAAAACTGGCCGAGCGGGTGCTGTCGTAGCCGTCTTCGGCAAAACTGGCCGAGCGAGTGCTGTCGTAGCCGTCTTCGGCAAAATTGGCCGAGCGGGTACTGTTGTAGCCATCTTCAGCAAAAGTGGCGGCGTGGGTGCGGTCATAACCGTCGGCGGCAAAGGCAGAACTGGCCAGAACGGACAAACTCAAAGCCACAATCAATGAACGTTTCATTAAATAATTCCCGAGCGATACGAGCGCAGGCGGGCAACTTTTCAACGTTATATAAGCCAGGTTGAAAGTTGCAATTAAGCGCCGCGTTGGTTCGCTTAAATAAGTGAGTTGAATAAAACTGGAATAAATCGCAGGTAGTTAATCAACCGTTGGAGCAGCCGTTGCCCATCACGCGGTATTCAAGGGTGTGCTGCTTGCCCTGCGAGTCTTCGTAGACCATCTGGGCCGGTACAACTTCGCAGACGCTGGGGATTTCGCTCATGGAAATCACTTTGGCGATGTCCAGTTCGGACGAGTAGGAATACTGTTCTACGGCAGGTTGCGAGTGCGCAGCGGGTGTATTTACTTCATCAGCCATGGCGGTCAGACACACACTGCTCAAGGCCAGAACTAACAACGCTTTCATTTCAGATTTACCTGTTTTCGGTCGAGTGGGGTCACACAGCCCTTGTGAGGCTGTGTGTGAAACTGAGTATTTAAGAGCGACTAAACTTGCCTTCGTGGGGGCTGTAACTTGGGTTAATCGCGGTGCCTTGGTTGGCGAGATGAATTTTAGGCCTGTGCCGTGCGGGCATATAGAGGGGGTTTTGATAAAGACTGTTGACAGTTTCTGCAACAATCGTCGAAAACAGGGCTCATTTCTGACGTTTACAAGGCCCCTGGCGAGCAGCAAATCGCTGTAAGTACTGTGCTTGAGCCTTGCGCAGAAAAACCATGAGTTTTCTGCGTGTTTCTTACTACCAACGTCGAATGGATCTCACGGCTTGGCCCGGCTAAAACAGGGTCATAAAACAACAACTACAAGCATTGAGGTATGAAACATGAGTGCCGCTTCCCTGTATCCCGTACGCCCTGAAGTCGCTGCCAATACGCTGACTGATGAGGCGACCTACAAGGCGATGTACCAGCAGTCCGTCGTCAACCCGGATGGCTTCTGGCGCGAACAAGCAAAGCGCCTCGACTGGATCAAGCCTTTTACCACCGTCAAACAGACCTCTTTCGACGATCACCATGTCGATATCAAATGGTTCGCGGACGGCACGCTCAACGTTTCCTACAACTGCCTGGACCGTCACCTTGCCGAGCGCGGCGATCAGGTGGCCATCATTTGGGAAGGGGATGACCCTTCCGAGCAACGCAATATCACTTACCGTGAACTGCACGAAGAAGTGTGCAAGCTGGCCAATGCCTTGCGCGGTCAGGATGTGCACCGGGGTGACGTTGTCACTATTTATATGCCGATGGTGCCCGAGGCCGTGGTCGCCATGCTGGCGTGTACCCGGATCGGCGCAATCCACTCGGTCGTGTTCGGTGGGTTCTCGCCAGAGGCGCTGGCCGGCAGGATCATCGATTGCAAATCCAAGGTGGTGATCACCGCCGATGAAGGCGTGCGTGGCGGCAAGCGCACCGCGCTCAAGGCCAATGTCGATGTGGCGCTGACCAACCCCGATACCTCCAGCGTACAGAAGATCATCGTGTTCAAGCGGACCGGCGGCGACATCGCCTGGTACAAGCACCGCGATATCTGGTACCACGACCTGATGGCCGTGGCATCGACTCACTGCGCCCCTAAAGAAATGGGCGCTGAGGAAGCCCTGTTCATCCTTTATACCTCCGGCTCTACCGGCAAGCCCAAAGGTGTGCAGCACACCACGGGCGGTTACCTGCTCTATGCAGCGTTGACCCACGAGCGCGTGTTCGACTACCGCCCGGGTGAGGTGTACTGGTGCACGGCGGACGTCGGCTGGGTGACCGGTCACACTTATATCGTTTACGGGCCGCTGGCCAATGGTGCGACCACCGTGCTGTTCGAGGGCGTGCCGAACTACCCGGACATTACCCGGGTGTCGAAAATCGTCGACAAGCACAAGGTCAATATTCTCTACACCGCCCCTACGGCCATTCGCGCCATGATGGCCGAAGGTCAGGCGGCGGTTAAGGATGCCGATGGCTCCAGCTTGCGTCTGTTGGGTTCGGTGGGTGAGCCGATCAACCCGGAGGCCTGGAACTGGTACTACACAACCGTCGGCAAAGAGCGTTGCCCGATTGTGGATACCTGGTGGCAGACCGAAACGGGTGCTTGCATGATGAGCCCGTTGCCGGGGGCGCATGCCCTCAAGCCGGGAAGTGCAGCGCGGCCGTTCTTTGGCGTGGTGCCGGGTTTGGTGGATAACCTGGGCAACCTTATCGAAGGGGCTGCAGAAGGTAATCTGGTGATTCTGGATTCCTGGCCAGGGCAGGCGCGGACCTTGTATGGCGATCACGACCGGTTCGTCGATACCTACTTCAAGACCTTCCGTGGCATGTACTTTACCGGTGACGGCGCGCGCCGTGACGAAGACGGTTACTACTGGATCACCGGCCGTGTGGATGACGTGCTCAACGTGTCCGGCCACCGGATGGGTACCGCTGAAATCGAGAGCGCCATGGTGGCTCACCCCAAAGTCGCTGAAGCTGCAGTGGTCGGCGTGCCGCACGACATCAAGGGGCAGGGGATTTATGTCTATGTCACCCTCAACGGTGGCGAAGAGCCAAGTGAGGCGTTGCGCCTTGAATTGAAAAACTGGGTGCGTAAGGAGATTGGTCCGATCGCCTCGCCGGATGTCATTCAGTGGGCGCCGGGCCTGCCGAAAACTCGCTCGGGCAAAATCATGCGCCGTATCCTGCGCAAGATTGCCACCGGCGAATACGATGGCCTGGGTGATATTTCTACCCTGGCTGACCCGGGTGTGGTGCAGCACCTGATTGATACCCATAAGGGCATGAAGGTCGCGTAATACGGCCTGAAAGTCACCTAGCCCCGCCCGGCACAGCCCGGCGGGGCTTTTTTATGGTGGCCTGGAATCTACTGTGGGAACGGGCTTGCTCGCGATGGCAGCACTTCGGTTTATCTGGTACACCGCATCGCCTGCATCGCGAGCAAGCCTGCTCCCGCAAGGCATATTTAGGGCCGGCAAGACAATTGCTACTGTGTGTGCAGGCGGGCGGTGTTACCGAATGTGTAACCGGCTGCCCAATAACGGGGCCTTCTGATACTCAAAGCACCGTTTTAGAGCCCTAATTGGCTCCTGGGAAAATAAGATGAAACGCTGCACTTGCCGGAATAGAAGGGTTTGCGAATAATAGGCCCGCTATTTGCAACTCACATAGGTTCTATGTCTTTTGCTCTTGCATAGATATGAAGAGCTGTCAATGACTGGAGTCGCTTTTTTCGGTGCATCTGTAATTTGTTGTCGCATTGAAGAAATAACGGCTTGAAGCCTGTCGTTAGAATGCCGATCACTCGCTCGTCGTTGTTGTGCTGGTCACAGTGCAACGCCAGTAGGACGTGGCGCCGCATTCCCGGTTTAACCTCCGCATATTGGGCTTAGGCTCACTCTGCTTTTATTGCCTTTACCGATGGAGTCCTAAGATGAAGAAACTCGTGCTTCTTGGCGCCCTGGCACTGTCCGTGCTGTCCCTGCAGGCTTTTGCTGCTGACAAACCTCTGAAAATTGGTATTGAAGCGGCTTACCCTCCGTTCGCTTCCAAAGCCCCGGATGGCAGTATCGTGGGTTTTGACTACGACATCGGTAATGCACTGTGCGAGCAGATGCAGGTCAAGTGCGTGTGGGTCGAGCAAGAATTCGATGGCCTGATCCCTGCGCTTAAAGTGCGCAAGATCGACGCGATCCTGTCTTCGATGTCCATCACCGAAGACCGCAAGAAGTCCGTTGATTTCACCAACAAGTACTACCTGACCCCGGCTCGCCTGGTGATGAAGGAAGGTACTGTGGTCAGCGACAGCCTTGATGAACTTAAAGGCAAGAAGATCGGCGTACAGCGCGGTTCGATTCACGACCGTTTCGCCAAGGAAGTGCTGGCGCCTAAAGGTGCAGTCGTCGTTCCATACGGCTCGCAGAACGAAATCTACCTGGACGTGGAAGCGGGCCGTCTTGACGGCACCGTTGCAGACGCCACCCTGCTGGAAGACGGTTTCCTGAAGACTCCGGCTGGCAAAGGCTACGCATTCGCCGGCCCGGCATTCACCGACGTGAAGTACTTTGGTGATGGCGTGGGTATCGCGGTGCGCAAGGGCGATGCCCTGAAAGACAAGATCAACGCTGCCATCGCGGGTATCCGTGAAAACGGCAAGTACAAGCAAATCCAGGACAAGTACTTCAACTTCGATATTTACGGTCAGTAATACATCGCAGCAGTACGTCTGAATGGCGCAAGCGACAGGATCTCTGAAGTTTGCGCCATTTTTTATTCCCCATTTTCGAGCTATTTTTTAGAGGGCCGGAATCATGTTGAAAGGCTACGGGGCTGTCATCCTCGATGGCGCTTGGCTGACGCTTCAGCTCGCCTTGTCGTCCATGGCCCTGGCCATTGTTCTAGGTCTGATCGGTGTTTCGTTGCGCTTGTCGCCGGTACGTTGGCTGGCTTGGATGGGCGATCTGTATTCAACGGTAATCCGCGGGATTCCCGACCTTGTGCTGATTTTGCTGATTTTCTACGGCGGTCAGGACTTGCTCAATCGCGTGGCGCCGATGCTGGGCTACGACGATTACATTGACTTGAACCCCTTGGCTGCCGGTATCGGCACCCTGGGCTTCATTTTTGGTGCCTACCTGTCCGAGACCTTTCGTGGCGCGTTCATGGCCATCCCCAAGGGGCAGGCTGAAGCCGGCATGGCTTATGGCATGAGTCCGTTTCAGGTGTTTTTCCGGGTATTGGTGCCGCAGATGATTCGCCTGGCGATCCCTGGCTTTACCAATAACTGGCTGGTGTTGACCAAGGCTACGGCGCTGATTTCGGTGGTGGGCCTGCAAGATATGATGTTCAAGGCCAAGCAGGCGGCTGATGCCACCCGCGAGCCGTTCACCTTCTTCCTGGCCGTTGCAGCGATGTACCTGGTACTGACCAGTGTTTCGCTGCTGGCATTGCGACAACTTGAGAAGCGCTACTCGGTAGGCGTAAGGGCGGCTGAGCTATGATCTTTGACTACAACGTCATCTGGGCCAGCATGCCGCTGTACCTGAGCGGGCTGCTGGAAACCGTGAAGCTGCTGGGCATTTCGCTGTTCTTTGGCTTGCTGGCTGCCGTGCCGCTGGGTTTGATGCGGGTCTCCAAACAGGCCTGGGTCAACTTTCCGGCCTGGCTGTTCACCTACGTGATTCGCGGCACGCCGATGCTGGTGCAGCTGTTTTTGATCTACTACGGGCTGGCCCAGTTTGAAGTCATTCGTGACAGCTTTATGTGGCCGTTGTTGTCCAGCGCTACCTTCTGCGCTTGCCTGGCGTTTGCCATCAACACCAGCGCCTATACCGCCGAAATCATTGCCGGTAGCTTGCGGGCCACACCTAACGGCGAGATCGAAGCCGCCAAGGCGATGGGTATGTCGCGCTCGAAAATGTACCGTCGCATTTTGCTGCCATCGGCCATGCGTCGGGCGTTGCCGCAATACAGCAACGAAGTGATCATGATGTTGCAGACCACCAGTCTGGCCTCCATTGTGACCCTGATCGACATTACCGGTGCTGCACGTACCGTCAATGCTCAGTACTACTTGCCCTTTGAGGCCTACATCACCGCCGGTGCTTTCTACTTGTGCCTGACGTTCATTCTGGTGCGCCTGTTCAAACTGGCCGAGCGCCGCTGGCTGGGCTATATGGCCCCGCGCAAGGCCTGAGTCATGGAACGAATAGATCACCTGCTGCCCTGGAGCAGCCTGGGTTCCGAGCGCCACTTGACGGTCTTTCGTTTCGGCGCTGGTGAGCGCAAGGCCTATATCCAGGCCAGCTTGCATGCTGACGAACTGCCGGGCATGCGTTGTGCCTGGGAGCTGAAGAAGCGCCTGGGCGAACTTGAAGCCCGTGGCGCCTTGAACGGTGTCATCGAGCTGGTCCCCGTGGCCAACCCGCTTGGGTTGGGGCAACTGCTGCAGGGCAGTCACCAGGGGCGTTTCGAGTTTGGCAGCGGCAAGAATTTCAACCGTGACTTCGTCGAATTGAGCGAGCCGGTAGCGCAGCAGCTGGCGGGGTGCCTGGGTGATGACCCGCATGCCAACACCCGGCTGATCCGCCAGGCCATGCTGGATGTGCTGGCCGGGTTGCCTCCGGCTGCCAGCCAGTTGCAAGGCATGCAGCGTGTGTTGCTCAGTCATGCCTGTGACGCGGATATCGTGCTGGATCTGCACTGCGAGACCGATGCCGCGCTGCACATGTATGCCTTGCCCCAGCATTGGCCGCAGTGGCGCTCACTGGCTGCGCAGCTGGATGTGCGGGTTGGCTTGCTGGCTGAAGACTCGGGCGGCAGCTCATTCGATGAGGCCTGCTCCGTGCCCTGGTTGCGGCTGCAGCGCCAGTTTGGCGATGCGCAGATACCGTTGGCCTGCATGGCGACCACCCTGGAGCTGGGCGGGCAGGCCGATACCGGGCGCCCGCAGGCACAGGCGTATGCTGAAGGTATTCTGGCGTTTCTGGCCGAGCAGGGCTTGATCACGGGAGACTGGCCTGCTGCGCAGCATGAAGCCTGTGAAGGCATGCCGTTTGAAGGTACTGAGTTGTTGTTTGCACCGCACCCCGGTGTGGTGAGTTTTTTATGTCCGGTGGGCGCCTGGGTTGAGCCCGGCGAGCCGCTGTTTGAAGTGATTGATCCTTTATCTGACCGGGTCAGTACGGTATGCGCGAGCACCGCCGGCGTGTTATTTGCCGTTGAGCGACTGCGTTATGCCCAACCCGGTTTCTGGCTGGCTAAAGTGGCGGGGCGCAAGCCTTTGCGTCACGGGCGCTTGCTCAACGACTGACTGTTTTTGTGAGAACCGACAGCATGTACAAACTTGAAGTCCAAGACCTGCATAAACGCTATGGCAGTCATGAAGTGCTCAAAGGCGTTTCACTGGCCGCCAAGGCGGGCGATGTGATCAGTATCATCGGGTCCAGTGGCTCCGGCAAAAGTACCTTTTTGCGTTGCATCAACCTGCTCGAGCAGCCCCATGCAGGCAAGATCCTGCTCAACGGCGAAGAGCTCAAGCTGATTGCCAACAAGGACGGCGCGCTCAAGGCCGCAGATCCCAAGCAACTGCAGCGCATGCGCTCACGCCTGTCGATGGTGTTCCAGCATTTCAATCTGTGGTCACATATGACCGCGCTGGAAAACATCATGGAAGCGCCGGTGCATGTGCTGGGCATGTCCAAGGCTGAAGCCCGTGACAAGGCTGAGCATTACCTGCAAAAAGTAGGCGTGTCGCACCGCAAGGATGCTTACCCGGGGCATATGTCCGGTGGCGAGCAGCAGCGCGTGGCAATTGCCCGTGCGCTGGCGATGGAACCGGAAGTCATGCTGTTTGACGAGCCGACCTCGGCCCTTGACCCTGAGCTGGTGGGCGATGTGCTCAAGGTGATGCAGGATCTGGCCCAGGAAGGCCGCACCATGGTGGTGGTGACCCACGAAATGGGCTTTGCCCGCGAAGTGTCGAACCAACTGGTGTTCCTGCACAAAGGGATTGTCGAAGAAAGCGGTGATCCGCGTGAAGTACTGGTTAACCCGCAGTGCGAGCGGTTGCAGCAGTTTCTGTCGGGCAGCTTGAAATAACTGCAATTTTAAGACTGCCGCTGTGCACCAAAATAGGTCATGCTCCGCATCCCGCGCAGTTGGCCCAGGCCAGGTGCACAGGTTTTATTCCCGTTTTCGTTCCGGATAGCACGCCATGACCGCCCATCGAATTGGTTTCCTCATTTGGCCCAGCACCAAAGCCTTGACCCTGGCGCTGGCTGAGGAAGCGTTGCGTGTTGCCCAGCGCGTGCATCCTGAAGTTGTCTACGAGTTGTTGTTCCTGCAGGCCGAGGCGCCGCTCGAAGGCGCCTGGCAATTGCCGGGTGAGCCCTGGAACGGCAAGCTTGAAGGTTGTCAGAAGCTGTTTTTGCTGGCGGATGAGCCACCGGCCGCCTTGGCCCCGGCCCTGAGCAGTGCGCTCAAGCAACTGGTACGGGCAGGATGCGTGATCGGCGGGTTGTCGGCCGGGGTGTATCCGCTGGCGCAATTAGGTCTGCTGGATGGTTATCGTGCTGCAGTGCATTGGCGCTGGCAGGACGATTTCGCCGAGCGCTTCCCCAAGGTGATTGCCACCAGTCACTTGTTTGACTGGGACCGTGATCGTCTGAGTGCGTGTGGCGGTTTGTCGGTGCTCGATTTATTGCTGGCTGTTCTGGCTCGCGATCACGGGGCTGAACTGGCTGGCGCGGTTTCCGAAGAGCTGGTGGTGGAGCGCATCCGCGAAGGTGGCGAGCGTCAGCGTATTCCTCTGCAAAACCGTCTTGGCTCCAGCCATCCCAAGCTGACCCAGGCCGTGTTGCTGATGGAGGCCAATATCGAGGAACCCCTGACCACCGACGAAATCGCCCAGCATGTGTGCGTATCCCGTCGGCAGTTGGAGCGGATTTTCAAGCAATACCTCAACCGCGTGCCTAGCCAGTATTACCTGGAACTGCGCCTGAACAAGGCTCGGCAAATGCTGATGCAAACCAGCAAGTCGATTATCCAGATCGGCTTGTCCTGCGGCTTTTCATCGGGGCCGCATTTCTCCAGTGCATATCGCAACTTCTTTGGCGCGACACCCCGTGAAGATCGCAATCAGCGCCGAAGCAGCAGCCCGTTCGAGTTGTCTTCGGCTCCTGCCGAGCGTGGCTGAAGTCATTGAAGCTTGGCCTGGGCAAGGGCGATGCGAGTCATTTTCCGGCTTACTTCCAGGCGCTCATCGGCGAGTTGCAGGTAAATCCGGTTATACAGGCTGTCGCTGAGGGGCTCTTGAGTCAGCACCTCAGCTTCAGTGACCTTCAGTTTTGCGGCTGTTTCTAACAACGAAGCTCTCAACACCGGATCGCGATTTTGCAGTTGGGCCTGTGACTTGATCCAGGCGTTTTGTAGCTCCAGTAACTGGTTTAGCCAGTCCACGCGTTCGTCGAATATCCGGGCGTTGTCTTCAAGCGGTCCCGGATAGGTTTTGTTCAAGTAGGTTTCCCAGAACGGCGCTTCTGCCAGGATCTGGTTAACCAGGCCATCACCTTTTTCGCCCTCCTTGATCACGCTGTAGGCCCGCGTAAACTCCGCGTCCCCCACCCCCGCAGTGAGGCGGTACACCATGTAGTTGGGCACCCAGGGGAGTCCGAGGCTGGAGCTCAGGCGAGCCTGATAGCCGGTGTGTACTTCGACTTCATCCACGGTGCCGGGCACACCGTCGATGACTTCAGAGCTGAACCTCAAGCCCAGGCCACCCTCGCTGACAGGCTTTACTCGCTGAGCGACATCAGCGCGGGCGATATCATGGATTTTCGCCAGCCGGGCCTTGCCCCGTGCCAGGGTGATGAGGTTATTTTTCAGTTCCCTGGCAGGGCTTGCTGCTTCGTAGTATTCGTAGGCCATGACCTCAAGGCCCATTGCATTGAAAATCTGTGCTCCGGCATCCGCGCAATGTGTGGGGGCGCTGGCAAGGGTGAAGAGTTTTTCGCGCATATGGGTATCGTTATGGGCGGCATCGATCAGTCGCCACACTTTGCTGGCCAGATCCTCCCAGGCTTCTTCATAGTTGATCCTGTCACTTTCGGTCTCAAATACCTCTGGCTGGACTTCCATTCTGGAAATGACTTCAAAAAAGCCCTGGGATCCGTGCTCTTTTTCGACGTTATCCCAGCTGCTTTGCATCAAGGCCTGTTCAGCGGGTGTGCCGTCGAGCCAAAACCTACTGCCTTCCAGGCCTCGTGGCGGGTAAGTGCGATGGGGGTCAAGCCCTTGCGCCTGACGGTACCGGATAATTCGGTCCTGGTTGTCCAGGTCGAGTTTTTGTCGCTCCAGACGGGTATTGGCGACCACCCAGGACTCTGTGGACTCGGGCAAGTAATCAGGCACTGTTGCTATCTCGTTACCCAGCAGACTCAAATTGAAGGTTCGGGGCCTGGCCACTGAAAGAAGGCCTTCTGGCCACTGGGTGATACCGGTTCTGTTCAGGATCAATGTCAGGAGTTCAGGCATTTGGCCAATGGCCGGAGGTTGTCCAAGGGGATTGTTGCTCAGGTCCAGATGCAAAAGCCGCGTCAGGCCATTGAGGTGATCCTGTGCCTCTTGGGTCATCACCAGCTTGTTGTTGGGGAGTGTTAATTGCCTTAGTCGGCGCAGCCTGGTCAGGGCTGGCGGAAAACGTTCCAGCTGATTGGACGCCAGAGAAAGCACCCGCAAGTTAGGAAAGTGGTTCAGGAACTCTTCACTGCTGGACGACAACTGGCAATCATCGAGAAACAGCCCGGCGACATGACGCAGGGGGCTGCTCAAGTTCAGGCTTTCGAGTTCGATAGCACCCAGCCCGGCGTTGCTAAAGTCGAGCACTGCACGTATCTCGATTCTGCCGGCCTTATTGATGTGCGGTTTATCTGCCGTGTGCCATGAGTCCTTGATCCTGGCACTGACATATTTACGGGTTTCGTGAATTTCGAGGCTGTCGGTGTCTGATGCTGAGCTGGGGCGGGGCGACTGTACCCACTCATCCAGTTCGCGAAACAACAGGTTTTTTTCATCCATAAGAGCATTGAGCTGGGTCAACGCCTGTTCGGTGTTGATGCGTTCGGTTATCAGCCCGATTTCGGCCTCATCGCGCATCGGGTAAAGCGCTCTGACCTGGTTTTGCAAGGGGCTGGACGGGGAATGGGGATCTATATGGCTGCAGCCGATGCCACGCAGTAGCGTTTCAGTCTCCAGGGCCACGGAGCGATTGGCATTGCCAAGCTCCAGGGCGGTTCGGACCTGATTGTTGAGCTGGCATTTTTCGATAAGCCACTGCTTGAAGCTTTGCCCAGGCTTGAGGTGGGACTTCAAGTGTTGAAGGCTGGCGTCGGGCAGTGATTTTTGAAGGGCGTTGTAGAAGCGCGAGGCAGGGTGGAGCAATGCCGCCTGCTCATCATAAACTTCGTACTTGCCCGGCCCCAGCCGCACGATGATTCGTGACTGACTGGCTCCTTCCGGGTTATGGGCATGGCGTAAAGCCCCGTCCACTACTGATTCTCGAACATCCAGCTTCAGGTCGCTGATGGCGTCGGTGTGCATTTTCAGCGTGTTAATGGCGGCTTTCTCGGCGTCGGGACTGACCAGGTCTTCTTCAAATAGCCCCTCCTGTGCGTGGGCGATCCTTGTCTGGACTTGCAGCTCCGTGGCCAGGTTCTTGATCCGTAGCGGCAGGTTATGACTCATCAGCATGTCTTTCTTTTCAAGGGTGCTGGCGGTATCGAGTATGGCCTGGGTCGCGGGGGCGGGAAGCTGCGTAAAGGCGGTTTCAATCAAACGGGCCTGGGGACGATGCATGAGCCGCACTTTGGCGTATGTGTAATTGAAAATATCTTCCCGGCGCTGGTAGGCATAATCGGCCACTTTGGTTTGCAGTGCTTCCACTGCGCCTGCTTTGACGATCTCGGGACCCAGCAACGCGTCGAGTTGGGTTGAATCGAAGTTGTCGACAATCAGTGGCCAGAGCTTGGCTTGCTTGACATCACCCTGGGATATTTTCAGCGTGTCTTCAGGTACGGCATCACGATTGCCGTACACATGGGGCAGGCCGGACAGTGTCTGGTCCGAGTAAATGGCCACTGCCTTTTCTTCAGGCCAGCCTTGTAACTCGGTTGGCAGGCTTTCAAGCCAGTAGCTCTTCTCTGACGTGGTCAGACCCTGGCGTACATGCTCAATATCCTTGATGTTTTGTTTGTGCAGCTTGAAGCGCGTCAGGCTGTCCTTGAGCAGGGGCGGGATCCCCTCGCTGTTCATGTGTACCCGGCGCAAGACACCATTGGAGGTCGCGCTGAGGCGTCGCAGGTTTTGCAGTTCAGTGTCGCTTAGCCCGTCCGTGGCATGACCCAGTCGCCGCATCAGGGTAGCATCGTCCCAGGTTTGCGGGCGCTCGCCCTCCATCAGCCAGGCCCCTTCGCCGTTATGCAGGATTTTGGGCCGGTAGGCGTGCGGGCGAGTGGGGTGGCGCAGGGTAAACTGTTCCGCGCCTTCGGCTTTTTCAAGCACCAGGGTGTGCTCAGCCGTGGCGGTGCTGTTGAGTGTCAGCAGCATTTGATCATGGTGATGGCGCAGGCCCAGTTCGTCAGTGGCTACGCTGTCGGGCACATTCACCTCATGGTTGTAGAGGCTGATGTCAGGGTTCCATAGCCGGGTGTTGCCGTCGCTGCCCGTCACGGGTGTCATGCCCTGTACGAAGGCTGACGATTTTGGCAGCAGGTCACTGACGATTTGTCCTCCTGCGGCAAACAGCCCTGCCTGTACTGTGCTTTCCAGCACTGCAAACAAATGCTCGAAGGCCTCGGTTGTCTGGCCTTCCACCCAGTCGTGCACGCCCTCATAGACGTCATCCAGCATTTGATAAGCCATTTGTAGCAGCATCAGCTCGCCGACCACCGGCACAAACGGAGCGATGACAAAAGCTGCCGCATTGAAAAGGGCCAGGCCGATGCGCTTCCAGCGCTCCAGTCGATCCTGGCGGGTTTTGCGGTCTTCTGCGTCGGTAGAGACTGCAATGCTCTTGGCGTCACTGAATATCCTGGCCAGCTTTCTGCTGTAGAGGGTTTCCCACAGATCCTCAGTGATCGGCTCAATTGAGTAATCGAGCACGGGGTTGTCGATCGGGATCAGGGACTGACTGACCCCAAAGTCGCGGTCCTCCAGGTCGGGGGCGTTGGGGGTGTCGGTGATGATATGGAAGTAGGTTTTTTGCAATGCTGAAAAGTAAGTCGCCAGATGCTGGTGAGGGATGAAACGTCTGAAAAATTGCTGGTAGTCGTCAGTGCCCAGGCGTGCGGTCAGGTGCTCAATAAAGCTGCCGATGGATGAGTATTCTTTTATCGGGTGCAGCGGGTCGTGGGGGAGGTACGCCACAATGGAGCGCCGATGCTCGGGAATGAAGATGACCGGTCCCTCTGCCGCCAATGCGCACACTGACAGGCTGTAGGTCAGCCACTTGTCGCTCATGCCGCTCATAAAGCCATTCAATGACTCATACAGGGGCGTGTGTATTTGCCCGGTGAGGACCCCATGGAGCAGCTCAGCTTTGAGATCGGCGTGATGGCATTCACCCAGGGTGGTTTTTAGCCGTAATTGCATGGCTCGGTCATTGAGCCCCAGATGCGCTCTCAGATGAGCGTCATAGCGGGCTCCAAGGTTGAGCGCGCGACACAGGGCGGTGAATGCCAGTACCGGCATTTTTTCGCTGATGTCGCCCCTGAGTTTGTAATGGCCCAGCTCGTCGGGGCGTGTGATATAGCCGGAGTCAGGCTCGTAGGCATAGGGCAAGGTTTCATGCAGTTCAAAGTTGTGCAGGGCGGCGTCCAGCAGCGACACGCGCCACGTTGTAGAACCGCTGTCCCGAAGGCCGATCACTGGCAGGTAGGTAGGGATGTAAAGGTTGATGTAGATATGGTTGACGTCCAGGTCCAGGCCGTGGCGTTGCTTGATCAGCCGCTTGAGCAACGGTTCGGCAAAGGCGCGCACATCGAGGATGTGCTCAAGTTGTTGGTTCACAGCGTCGTGCGCGGCCCAGCGCTCGGTCAGTGTGTTTTTGAATGTGCGGTGTTGAGTGGCGGTGATGGTTGCAAGGGCACGGTGCAGGGTAGGTTTGATTGTTTTCAGACGCTGCAGGTCGGGCGTTTTCAAGTGCGCAGGCCTGCTCGCCAGTGACTTGTTCACATGGGCAAAGTAAGGGCTGAATTTAAATAGCTGTTCGGGGGACGGCGGGTTGTCGGTAATGCTGCTCATGATGAATCCATATTCAGAGAGTGGAGCAAGAGGTCGCGCGTTGCCCGGGCTCTGGCCCAAGTCGGCATCGTTCCATTGCCTCGAAGATTGACCATCAAGATCGGCCAGCCCGGGACTGAAAAAAAGCGCAAATACCTGCTCAACCCACTGGGGTTCTGATCAATAAACAGCGTTCAGCCGATATACATTTGGCACCCGAAAACGGTCCGCGTATGCCGCTCTGGAAACCCTCACGCTTTTCGCATAAACAAAACGCCAGAGTGCTGCCGTAAAAGTGGCTCAGCGTTTAAACTGCGCCTTTGTGACGGAATATGTCGCATTGTCGTAATGCCCTGGAAAATCATGGTTGGGCGCTATAAGAAGTTGTCGCTTGGCGACAAGGCGCGCCCCCCGTGTGTCCCTACAATCCTCCCATCGCTCGCCAGTTTAGGCAGGCGTTCCTCTTCAGGAGACTCCGATGTCCGTTGAGCAAGCCCCGGTGCAACGCGCCGATTTCGATCAGGTCATGGTTCCCAACTACGCGCCTGCAGCCTTTATTCCTGTGCGCGGCGCCGGTTCCCGAGTGTGGGACCAGGCGGGTCGTGAGCTGATCGACTTCGCTGGCGGCATTGCCGTTAACGTGTTGGGGCATGCGCATCCGGCACTGGTCGGTGCGCTGACCGAGCAGGCTAATACCCTGTGGCACGTATCCAACGTTTTCACCAACGAGCCGGCGCTGCGTCTGGCCAAAAAGCTGGTGGATTCGACCTTTGCCGAACGCGTGTTCTTCTGTAACTCCGGTGCCGAAGCCAACGAAGCCGCCTTCAAACTGGCCCGTCGTGTGGCCTTTGATCGTTTCGGCAGCGAGAAGTACGAAATCATTGCCGCACTCAACAGCTTCCACGGTCGTACGCTGTTTACCGTGAACGTCGGCGGGCAGTCGAAGTATTCCGACGGCTTTGGTCCGAAAATCACCGGTATTACCCATGTGCCGTTCAACGACCTTGACGCGCTCAAGGCGGCCATTTCGGACAAGACCTGCGCGGTGGTACTGGAACCGATTCAAGGTGAAGGCGGCGTGCTGCCAGCCGAACAGGCTTACCTGCAAGGCGCCCGCGAGCTGTGCGACAAGCACAACGCACTGCTGGTGTTCGATGAAGTGCAAACCGGCATGGGCCGTACCGGCCAGCTGTTTGCCTACATGCATTACGGCGTTACCCCGGACATCCTGACCAGCGCCAAGAGTCTGGGCGGCGGTTTCCCGATCGCAGCCATGCTGACCACCGAAGCGCTGGCCAAGCATCTGGTTGTCGGCACCCACGGCACCACCTACGGCGGTAACCCGCTGGCGTGTGCAGTCGGCAATGCGGTCATCGATGTGATCAACACTCCAGAGGTGCTGCAGGGCGTCAAGGCCAGGCATGACCTGTTCAAGACCCGCCTTGAGCAAATCGGCCAGCAATACGGCCTGTTCACTCAAGTACGTGGCATGGGCCTGCTGCTGGGTTGTGTGTTGAGCGATGCCTGGAAGGGCCGCGCCAAAGATATTTTCAATGCGGCTGAAAAAGAAAACCTGATGATTCTGCAGGCCGGCCCCGACGTTGTGCGTTTTGCGCCAAGCCTGGTGGTTGACGAGGCCGATATCGAAGAAGGTCTGAACCGCTTCGAACGTGCCGTAAAGAATCTGACGCAAGCCTGAGTGTGACCTCGACGCCCGGCTTGCCGGGCGTCGAACCGAATTTAATGTGCCGGGTCAGGTTCAATGCACAGGGCTTTCAAAAGGGGAGCGGGCTTGCTCGCGATACAGGCAGCGCGGTGTGTCAGTCACGCCGTGGTGACGCCATCGCGAGCAAGCCCGCTCCCACAGTTGAAATTCCGGGTGTGCTCGACTGTTCGGCATGTTCCCCCCTATGTAGTTCAAGGATTTAAGGAGTGACACCATGCTGGTGATGCGCCCTGCGCAAATGGCTGATCTGGGCGAAGTACAGCGTCTGGCTGCGGACAGCCCGATTGGTGTCACTTCATTGCCGGACGATATCGAACGCCTGCGCGACAAGATTGCTGCGTCCGAAACTTCGTTCGCTGCCGAAGTGAGCTTCAATGGCGAAGAAAGCTATTTTTTCGTCCTTGAGGACACCACTGCCGGCAAGCTGGTGGGGTGTTCGGCGATAGTGGCCTCGGCCGGTTACTCGGAGCCGTTCTACAGCTTCCGTAACGAGACGTTCGTGCATGCCTCCCGCGAGCTGAAGATCCACAACAAAATACACGTCCTGTCGCAGTGCCATGACCTGACCGGTAACAGCCTGCTGACCAGTTTTTATGTGGTCCCGGAACTGGTGGGGTCGGCCTGGTCCGAACTCAACTCCCGTGGCCGCCTGCTGTTTGTGGCCAACCACCCGGAGCGTTTTGCCGATTCCGTGGTCACCGAAATCGTTGGCTACAGCGATGAAAATGGCGACTCGCCGTTCTGGGACGCCATTGGCCGCAACTTCTTCGACTTGAACTATGCCGCCGCCGAGCGTCTGTGCGGGCTCAAGAGCCGTACCTTCCTCGCCGAGCTGATGCCGCATTACCCGATTTACGTGCCGCTGCTGCCCGACACCGCCCAGGAAGCCATGGGACAAGTGCATCCGCGTGCCCAGATCACCTTCGACATCCTGATGCGCGAAGGTTTCGAGACCGATCACTACATCGATATTTTCGACGGTGGCCCGACCTTGCATGCACGGGTTTCGGGTATCCGCTCAATCGCCCAAAGCCGCGTGGTCCCGGTCAAGATCGGCACCTTGAGCAAGGGGGGTGGTCGTCAGTATCTGGTGGCCAATGCCCAGTTGCAGGATTATCGCGCGGTATTGCTGGAGCTGGATTGGGCGCCTGGCAAGCCGGTCACGCTGGATCTGGAAGCGGCCGAAGCACTCGGTGTTGGCGAAGGTGCCAGCGTGCGAGTGGTAGCGGTTTAACGCGTTTGAGCGAGTTTCGCGGGGTTCGTCAGCGAGCCCTGTTTGAGGAGATAGCATGATCGTTCGTCCTGTACGCAACAGCGATTTACCGGCCCTGATTGAGCTGGCACGCAGCACCGGAACCGGCCTGACCACCTTGCCGGCCAACGAAGAGCGCTTGCTGCATCGGGTGACCTGGGCCGAGAAAACCTTCCGTGGCGAAGCCGAGCGCGGCGATGCGGACTACCTGTTCGTGCTCGAAAACGACGAGGGCAAGGTGGTGGGTATTTCCGCCATTGCCGGTGCCGTGGGCTTGCGTGAGCCCTGGTACAACTTCCGTGTGGGCCTGACGGTCAGCGCCTCACAGGAACTGAATATTTACCGCGAAATCCCGACCCTGTTTCTGGCCAACGACCTGACCGGCAACTCCGAGCTGTGCTCGTTGTTCCTGAGTGCCGATTACCGTACCGGGCTCAATGGCCGCATGCTGGCCAAGGCGCGGATGCTGTTTATTGCCGAGTTCCCGGAGCTGTTTGGCAACAAGATCATTGCCGAAATGCGCGGCATGTCCGATGAAAACGGCCGCTCGCCGTTCTGGGAAAGCCTGGGTCGACACTTCTTCAAGATGGAGTTCAGCCAGGCTGACTACCTCACTGGGGTGGGCAACAAGGCCTTTATCGCTGAACTGATGCCCAAGTTTCCGGTGTACACCTGCTTCTTGTCCGAGGATGCCCGTGGGGTGATCGGCAAGGTGCATACCCACACCGAGCCGGCCTTGAACATGCTCAAAAGCGAGGGTTTCAGCTATCAGGGTTACGTTGATATTTTTGACGCAGGCCCGGCAGTTGAGTGCGAAACCAGCAAGATCCGTGCTGTGCGCGACAGCGAAGCGCTGGTGCTGGCCATCGGTACCCCGGGTGACGATGCCACGCCTTACCTGATGCACAACCGCAAGCGCGAAGATTGCCGCATCACGGCCGCCCCGGCGCGCCTGGCTGCGGGCACCCTGGTGGTCGATCCGTTGACCGCCAAACGCTTGCAGCTGACGGCGGGCGATCAAGTGCGCGCCGTTGCGTTGTCAGCCCAGCCAGTTGCCCCACGGGAGTCGAAATAATGAGTACGTTGTATATCGCTGGCGCCTGGCAGGACGGGCAGGGCGTGGCCTTTGAGTCGCTGAACCCGGTTACCCAGCACGTGCTGTGGGCTGGCAAGGGTGCCGATGCCGGGCAAGTGGATGCTGCCGTCAAGGCTGCACGCCAGGCTTTCCCGCAGTGGGCCAAACGGACATTCGAGGAGCGCCTGAGCGTGCTCGAAGCGTTTGCCGCAAGCCTTAAAAACCACGCTGATGAACTGTCGCGCTGCATCGGTGAAGAAACCGGCAAGCCACTTTGGGAGTCGGCTACCGAAGTCACCAGCATGATCAACAAAGTGGCGATTTCGGTGCAGAGCTACCGCGAGCGCACGGGCGAAAAAAGCGGTCCGCTGGGCGATGCCACGGCTGTTTTGCGCCACAAGCCCCACGGTGTGGTGGCGGTTTTCGGCCCGTACAACTTCCCCGGCCATTTGCCCAACGGGCATATTGTCCCGGCGTTGCTGGCCGGTAACAGTGTGGTGTTCAAACCGAGCGAACTGACCCCTAAAGTCGCCGAGCTGACGGTCAAGTGCTGGATCGAAGCCGGGCTGCCGGCCGGTGTGCTGAACCTGCTGCAAGGTGCCCGTGAAACCGGTATCGCGCTGGCAGCGCACGCGGGTATCGACGGCTTGTTTTTCACCGGCTCCAGCCGCACCGGTAATGCCCTGCACCAGCAGTTTGCCGGGCGTCCGGAGAAGATCCTGGCTCTGGAAATGGGTGGCAACAACCCGCTGGTGGTCGACCAGGTCAAGGATCTGGATGCGGCGGTTTACACCATCATCCAGTCGGCCTTTATTTCCGCCGGGCAGCGCTGCACCTGTGCCCGCCGCCTGCTGGTGCCGCAAGGCGCATGGGGCGACAGCCTGCTGACGCGACTGGTCGAAGTCAGCCAGAGCATCGAGGTGGGAGCATTTGATCAGCAGCCGGCGCCCTTTATGGGCTCGGTGATTTCCCTGGGAGCCGCGCGAGCCTTGCTGGATGCCCAGGAGGTGTTGTTGGGTTCGGGCGCCGTGGCCTTGCTGGAAATGCATCAGCCTGACAGCAATGCAGCCTTGCTGACACCTGGCATTATCGATGTGACAGAGGTCAGCGACCGTTCGGATGAAGAGCTGTTCGGGCCACTGCTGCAAGTGATTCGCTACGCCGACTTTGACTCGGCCATTGCCGAGGCCAACAACACCGCGTTTGGTCTGGCGGCAGGCTTGCTGTCGGATTCCGAGGCGCGCTATCAGCAGTTCTGGCTTGAGAGCCGTGCTGGCATCGTCAACTGGAACAAACAGCTGACCGGCGCTGCCAGCAGTGCGCCGTTTGGTGGTATCGGGGCATCGGGGAATCATCGCGCCAGTGCCTATTATGCGGCCGATTATTGCGCGTATCCGGTGGCATCCCTTGAAACACCGACGCTGGCCTTGCCTGCGGCGCTGACCCCGGGCGTGCGGATGTCGTAACGCTTAGCTCATCCCTGTGGGGGCGAGCCTGCTCGCGAATGGCCTTTAAGGCTTTCGCGAGCAGGCTCGCTCCCACAGGTGTTGTATGACTTATAACCGTTTTCCGGAGCCTCGCTGATGAAGTCCTTTGAAGTCAATTTTGACGGTTTAGTGGGGCCGACCCATAACTATGGCGGTTTGTCGTTTGGCAACGTCGCTTCCCAGAGCAACAGCCAGCAGGCTTCCAACCCCAGGGAAGCGGCGCTGCAGGGCCTGGAAAAAATGAAAGCGCTGATGGACATGGGTTTTGTCCAGGGCGTGCTGGCACCGCAGGAACGCCCGGACGTTGCTGCCTTGCGCAGCCTGGGCTTTGCCGGTACTGACGCTCAGGTGATCGAGCGCGCCGCCAAAGAGGCCATGCCGTTGCTGGTCGCCAGCTGCTCTGCCTCCAGCATGTGGGTGGCCAATGCGGCCACGGTCAGCCCCAGTGCCGATACCGCTGACGGTCGCGTGCACTTCACCGCTGCCAACCTCAATTGCAAATACCATCGCAGTATCGAGCACCCGACCACCAGTCGCGTACTGGGCGCGATGTTTGCCGACCAGCAGCACTTTGCCCACCACGCGGCGTTGCCGGCAGTGGCGCAGTTTGGCGATGAAGGCGCGGCCAACCACACGCGTTTTTGCCGCGATTATGGCGAGGCGGGTGTCGAGTTTTTTGTGTTTGGCCGCAGTGCATTCGACAGCCGATACCCGGCACCGCAAAAGTACCCGGCGCGCCAGACCCTTGAGGCTTCGCAGGCAGTGGCTCGTCTGCACGGTCTGAGCGAGGAGGGTGTGGTGTTTGCCCAGCAAAATCCTGCGGTCATTGACCAAGGTGTGTTTCATAACGACGTGATCGCCGTGGGTAATGGTGAACTGCTGTTCCATCACCAGGATGCTTTCCTCAATACCGAGCAGATGCTGGCCGAACTGCATGGCAAACTGGCGGCCCGTGGCGCCAACTTCCAGTCGATCAGCGTGCCCCGTGATCAGGTGGCCGTGGAAGATGCGGTGCGCTCGTACCTGTTCAACAGCCAGTTGCTGAGCCGCGCCGATGGTTCGATGTTGCTGGTGGTGCCGCAAGAGTGCCATGCCAACCCGCGTGTCTGGCAGTACCTGCAAGGGCTGACAGCCGCTGGCGGGCCGATCCGTGAGGTCAAGGTGTTTGATCTCAAGCAGAGCATGCAGAACGGCGGTGGCCCGGCGTGTCTGCGTCTGCGGGTCGCGCTTAACGAAACCGAGCTGGCGGCGGTCAACCCCGGCGTGATCATGACCCCGGCGCTGTACGACACCCTGACGGCCTGGGTGAACACACATTATCGTGATGCTCTGCGCGAAAGTGACCTGGCTGATCCACAATTGCTGCTTGAATGCCGCACGGCATTGGATGAACTGACGCAAATCCTTAAACTGGGCGCGGTTTACCCCTTCCAGATCAATTGAATGGCTGTGTGCCTGAGCGATAGTTAACGCCGGGCACGTACCTTCACCCCAATGAGAGCGAAAAAATGACTGATACCCTGAAGCTGATTCTTGAAGATACCGACGGCACCCAACTGGAAACTTCCTGCACCCGTGTTGCCGTCATGTGGCAGGGCAAGGAATTGTGGATTCAGCAAGACGGTCGCGGCCAGCTGCTGATCGGTGTGGATGTTGAAGAAGGCGATGCTGAATACGCCAACCTGCTGCTGCGCCCGTTAGCGACTAATCTTGTGAGCCTGCAGCTGGAAATGGAGCCGGCTGATCTGAGCGATGATGAAGACGATCACGTGCACGGTCCAGACTGCAACCACTGATAAGGAAGTTCTATGCTCGCTCTCGGCAAACTGCTTGAACTGACCCTGGCCGGACGTGAACCGGCCGAGAAAACTCAACTGACTGTCGACGGCGTGCGGATGCGCTGGCTGACCGAGGGCGCGCTTGAAGTGCGCCCGCCCGAGGCTCGAGACAACGGGATGGATTTGTTGTTGTCAGCCGGCATCCATGGCAATGAAACAGCGCCGATCGAGTTGCTTGATCGCCTGTTGCAGGCCATCGCGCGGGGCGTTATCAAGCCCCGTGCCCGAATTCTGTTCTTGTTCGGCAACCCCGGCGCCATGCGTACCGGAGCGCGGTTTGTCGAAGAAGACCTCAACCGGTTGTTCAGCGGTCGCCACGAAAGCAGCAGCGGCCCCGAAGCCCTGCGGGCCTGTGAGCTTGAGCATCTGGCTGAAACCTTTTTCAGCCTGCCTGAGCGCAGCCGTCTGCACTACGACCTGCACACCGCCATTCGCGGTTCGAAGATCGAGCAGTTTGCGTTGTATCCCTACAAAGAAGGCCGGGCTCACTCGCGCGCTGAGCTGTCGCGCTTGCGTGCGGCCGGGATGGAAGCGGTGTTGCTGCAAAACAAACCTTCCATTGTCTTCAGTGCCTATACCTACGATCAGCTGGGCGCCGAGGCGTTTACCCTGGAGCTGGGCAAGGCCCGGCCTTTCGGGCAGAACGGCGGGGTCAATGTCGAGCGTCTTGAGCTGCGTTTGCAGCAGATGATCGAGGGCGCCGAGCCACCTGCGGATGACTCGCTTGAAGGCTTGCAGTTGTTCAGTGTGGCCCGCGAAGTGATCAAGCACAGCGATGGGTTTATCCTGCACTTGCCTGCCGATGTGGAAAACTTCTGCGAGTTGCCCAAGGGCTATTTGCTGGCGCAAGACACCGGCAAGATTCGTTGGGTTATTGAAGAAGAAGGCGCGCGGATCATCTTTCCCAACCCGAAGGTGAAGAATGGCCTGCGGGCCGGAATGATCATCGAGCCGGCTCGCGCTCCGGCGTTAGCTTAGCCAGAGAAGTGCCTGTCAGTTAAGGCGAGCTGTGGGAGCGGGCATCCTCGCGATACAGGCAACGCGGTCAGAGAGTCAAACCGCGCCGCTCCAGTCGCGAGCAAGCCCGCTCCTACAAGAGCTGGCTTTACACCGCGCGTTTTTGCTGGGTGTCCAGGCGCTTGATGCTGCGGATTTTCTGCAGTGTGTCAACGCAGGTTCTGGCAGCTTCCTGGCCTTTGTGCACGAAGTGTTCAAAGAAGAACTTCTGATGTTCTTCACCGGCGTGGAAGTGGTGCGGGGTCAGGCTGACGGAAAACACCGGAACTTCGGTTTCCAGTTGCACTTGCATCAGGCCGCTGACAACCGACTGGGCAACGAAATCGTGACGGTAGATGCCGCCATCGACGACCAGCGCGGCGCCGACAATCCCGGCGTAACGACCGGTCTTGGCCAGCAACTTGGCGTGCAGCGGGATCTCGAACGCGCCGCCGACTTCGAAGAAATCGATGTCGCTTTCCTGATAACCCAGCACCAGCATTTCAGCCAGGAAGCCTTTGCGGCTCTGGTCGACAATCTCTTTGTGCCAGGAAGCCTGGATAAACGCGACGCGTTCGTTGTGGTGAATAGCTGTAGGTTGCATGTTCAGATTCCTGTTTGTGTGAAAAACAGGGCATATGAATCGAATGGGATTAAAGGGTGCGTTCAGGGAGGCAGCGCACGGCCATACGGCATCGCCACTTGCCCCCCTGGTTGACGGCCCTTTGGCGCCAATCCCGTTCTCTCTTCATCCGGACTATGACCGTCGGCCCCGGGATCACACCGGGTCTGCTGACCTTGGTTCATTCCTGGCCGAAGCTCAAGAATGTACCAAGCGCTCGCGGGCTATGCACTTTGCGCGCAATTACCGCCGGTGGGGAGTCGCACCCCGCCCTGAGAACGTTGCCGCCAGCCTTTCTGGCGACGGGCATTTTGTATCACAATTTTTTCGCAGATGCATGGCTGCTTTTTGCTAATAGCTATCAATTTTTTTGCTGTGTTACCTGCAGATTCCCGGATAAACCCTTGAATATGGCTAATCCTGTGCGTACTGCACTTGTTTGAAAGGGAATACCCCGATTAGCATCCAGAGATGATCACTTATTGTTGAGGCCGCTCCCATGACTGTTATCGATCTTCGTAGTGACACCGTGACCCAGCCCAGCATCGGCATGCGCGAGGCCATGGCGAATGCGCCGATGGGCGACGATGTGTATGGCGAAGATCCCTCGGTGAACAAGCTGGAGTCCGAGCTGGCATTGCGCCTGGGTTTTGCTCGGGCGCTGTTCGTGCCCACTGGCACCATGAGCAACTTGCTGGCCCTGATGGCGCATTGCGGGCGCGGTGATGAATATATCGTCGGCCAGCAGGCACATACTTATAAGTATGAGGGCGGCGGGGCGGCTGTTCTGGGCTCCATCCAGCCGCAGCCGCTGGAGGTTCAGGCCGACGGCTCGCTGGATCTGGGCCAGGTTGCAGCCGCGATCAAGCCGGATGACTTTCATTTTGCCCGTACCCGCCTGCTGGCGCTGGAAAACACTATGCAGGGCAAGGTGCTGCCGACCGAGTACCTGGCAGCCGCCGGCCGCCTGACCCGTGAGCACGGCCTGGCGCTGCATCTTGATGGTGCGCGGCTGTACAACGCGGCGGTCAGGCTGGGGGTTGATGCCGGCGAGATCACCCGGCATTTCGACTCGGTATCGGTCTGTCTGTCCAAGGGCCTGGGCGCGCCCGTGGGATCGGTGCTGTGCGGCACAGCCGACCTGATCTCCCGCGCCCGGCGCCTGCGCAAGATGGTGGGTGGCGGCATGCGTCAGGCCGGCCAACTTGCAGCTGCCGGGTTGTATGCACTGGATCATCAGGTAGAGCGTCTGGACGATGACCATGCCAATGCCCAGTTGCTCGCCGAGGGCCTGCGTGCTGCCGGTTATGCGGTTGAGCCGGTGCAGACCAATATGGTCTACGTCCAGATCGATGAGCATGCTGAAGCACTCAAGGCCTTTGCGGCCGGGCAGGGGATCAGGCTCAGTGCGGCGCCACGCCTGAGAATGGTGACGCACATGGATGTCAGTCGCAGCCAGATTGAGCAGGTAATAGCCGTTTTTGCCGAGTTTTCCCGTCAATAAGCTTTCAATCCGTCCAATTGCTTGTCGCTATCGTATAAACACGCTGTACCCGGGGCAAAGGGCCGATATAATGCGGCCCTTTGCGAGTCGCACTGTCGATTGACGTGATTTACTTGCCTCTGGCCGCAGCCTCCGTGGAAGAACCTATGAAAAGCGCAGAAATCCGTGAAGCCTTCCTTCGCTTCTTCGAGGAGCAAGGTCACACCCGTGTCCCTTCCAGCTCCTTGGTCCCTAATAACGACCCGACCCTGCTGTTCACCAACGCGGGGATGAACCAGTTCAAGGACTGTTTCCTGGGTCAAGAAAAACGTGCCTACACCCGAGCGACCAGCAGCCAGAAGTGCGTGCGGGCCGGCGGCAAGAACAGCGACCTGGAAAACGTCGGTTACACCGCCCGTCACCACACTTTCTTTGAAATGCTCGGCAACTTCAGCTTTGGCGATTATTTCAAGAAAGATGCGATCAACTTCGCCTGGACCTTCCTGACCGGTGTGCTCAAGCTGCCTAAAGACAAGCTCTGGGTAACCGTCTACGCCAGCGATGACGAAGCCTATGACATCTGGACCAAAGACGTCGGCGTACCTGCCGAGCGCATGATCCGCATCGGTGACAACAAGGGCGCGCCTTACGCATCCGACAACTTCTGGACCATGGGCGATACCGGCCCGTGCGGTCCGTGCACCGAGATTTTCTACGATCACGGCCCTGAAATCTGGGGTGGCCCGCCGGGCTCACCAGACGAAGACGGTGACCGTTACATCGAAATCTGGAACAACGTGTTCATGCAGTTCAACCGCACCGCCGATGGCGTGTTGCATCCGTTGCCAGCGCCGTCGGTAGACACCGGCATGGGCCTGGAGCGGATCAGTGCGGTGATGCAGCACGTCAACTCCAACTACGATATCGACCTGTTCCAGAGCTTGTTGACCGCAGCGGCCGACGCGATCGGCTGCGCCAACGAAGGCCAGGCCTCGCTCAAGGTGGTTGCTGACCATATCCGTTCGTGCAGCTTCCTGATCGCTGATGGTGTACTGCCGTCGAACGAAGGTCGCGGTTATGTGCTGCGTCGCATCATTCGTCGCGCCTGCCGTCACGGCAACAAGCTGGGCGCCACCGGCAATTTCTTTTACAAGATCGTCGCGGCACTGGTTGCCGAGATGGGCGAAAGCTTCCCGGAGCTGGTGCGCGAGCAGGCCAATATCGAGCGTGTACTTAAAGCCGAAGAAGAGCAGTTCTCCAAGACCCTGGAGCAGGGCCTGAAAATCCTCGAGCTGGACCTGGCCGAGCTCAAGGGCACCGTGGTACCTGGCGACGTAGTGTTCAAACTCTACGACACCTACGGCTTCCCGATGGACCTGACCGCCGACATCGCCCGCGAGCGCAACCTGACCGTGGACGAAGAAGGCTTCGAGCGCGAGATGGAAGCCCAGCGCGTGCGCGCACGTTCGGCCAGTTCCTTTGGTCTGGACTACAACACTCTGGTCAAAGTCGACGTGCCGACCGAGTTTATCGGTTACAGCGCCACCCGGGCCTCGGCCAAAATCGTTGCCCTGTATAAAGACGGGCAGTCGGTTGCCAGCCTGAATGAAGGCGACGAGGGCGTGGTGATTCTCGACCAGACCCCGTTTTATGCCGAGTCCGGCGGCCAGGTCGGTGATTGCGGTTATCTGCAAGCTGGCGCTGCGCGCTTTGACGTGCGTGATACCACCAAAACCGGTGGTGCTTTCCTGCATCACGGTGTGGTTGCCGCGGGTGGCCTGAAAGTGGGCGAAACCGTTGATGCCCAGGTGGATGCCGATGTGCGTCACGCCACGGCGCTGAACCATTCGGCCACCCACTTGCTGCACGCAGCCTTGCGTCAGGTGCTGGGCGAACACGTTCAGCAGAAGGGTTCTCTGGTAGACAGCCAGCGCATGCGTTTCGACTTCAGCCACTTTGAAGCGATCAAGCCTGAGCAGATCAAGGCGCTGGAAGATATCGTCAACGCCGAGATTCGCAAGAACACCCCGGTTGAAACCGAAGAAACCGACATCGAAACCGCCAAGCAAAAAGGCGCCATGGCGCTGTTTGGCGAGAAGTATGGCGACAGCGTGCGCGTGTTGAGCATGGGTGGTGATTTCTCGGTTGAGCTGTGTGGCGGTATCCACGCCAAGCGCACCGGTGACATCGGCCTGATGAAAATCATAAGCGAAGGCGGCGTGGCTTCGGGTATTCGTCGTATTGAAGCCGTGACCGGCGCAGCCGCACTGGCTTACCTGAATGCTGCCGAAGAGCAGCTCAAGGAAGCTGCCAGCCTGGTCAAGGGTTCGCGCGAGAATCTGGTCGACAAACTGTCGGCTGTGCTCGAACGTAACCGCCAGCTGGAAAAGCAGCTTGAGCAATTGCAGGCCAAGGCGGCAAGTGCTGCCGGTGATGACCTGTCATCGTCGGCAGTGGACGTAAAAGGCGTGAAAGTGTTGACCGCTCGCCTGGACGGTCAAGATGGCAAGGCGCTTCTGGCGCTGGTAGATCAGCTGAAGAACAAGCTCGGTCGTGCAGTGATCCTGCTCGGCAGTGTCCACGAAGACAAGGTTGTACTGGTTGCAGGCGTGACCAAAGACCTGACTGGCCAACTCAAAGCCGGTGATTTGATGAAGCAGGCTGCTGCGGCAGTGGGCGGGAAGGGCGGTGGTCGTCCGGACATGGCGCAAGGTGGCGGTGTTGATGCTGCAGCCCTGGACGCCGCGCTGGCTCTGACCGTGCCATTTGTCGAGCAGGGTATCTGAGGTCCAGAACGCGCCGTTGTCTAGTAACGGCGCGTCGTTTGAATGATAAATGGGCGCCCTTTATGGGCTGAGGCTGCTTTGAAATGGCTTTGATCGTACAGAAATTCGGAGGCACCTCGGTCGGCACTGTCGAGAGAATCGAGCAGGTCGCCGATAAAGTTAAGAAGTTCCGCGAAGCCGGCAATGATCTGGTGATCGTGCTATCGGCCATGAGCGGCGAAACCAACCGCCTGATCGATCTGGCCAAGCAGATCAGCGATCAGCCGTTGCCGCGCGAGCTGGATATGATTGTATCCACGGGTGAGCAGGTGACCATTGGTCTGCTGTCCATGGCGCTGAACAAGCGCGGTGTGCCAGCGGTGTCCTACACCGGCAGCCAGGTGCGCATCCTCACGGACAGTTCGCACACCAAGGCCCGTATCCTGAAGATTGACGATCAGAAGATTCGCGCTGACCTCAAGGCCGGGCGTGTGGTTGTGGTTGCGGGTTTTCAGGGCGTTGATGAGTTCGGCAATATCACCACCCTGGGCCGTGGCGGCTCCGACACCACGGGCGTGGCGCTGGCAGCGGCCCTCAAGGCCGATGAATGCCAGATCTACACCGATGTCGATGGCGTTTACACCACCGATCCGCGGGTAGTCGCCAAAGCACAGCGTCTGGAAAAGATCACCTTCGAAGAAATGCTGGAAATGGCCAGCTTGGGCTCCAAGGTGTTGCAGATCCGCGCAGTCGAGTTTGCCGGCAAGTACAACGTTCCGCTGCGCGTTTTGCACAGCTTCAAGGAGGGTCCAGGTACCCTCATTACTATTGATGAAGAGGAATCCATGGAACAGCCGATCATTTCTGGTATCGCGTTCAATCGCGACGAAGCCAAGCTGACCATCCGTGGCGTGCCTGACACCCCGGGCGTGGCGTTCAAGATTCTGGGCCCGATCAGCGCGGCCAACATCGAAGTCGATATGATCGTGCAGAACGTTGCGCACGATAACACCACCGACTTCACCTTCACCGTGCACCGTAATGACTACAATGCGGCGCAAAGCGTGCTTGAAAATACCGCTCGAGAGATCGGTGCCCGTGAAGTGGTGGGTGATACCAACATTGCCAAGGTTTCGATCGTGGGTGTGGGCATGCGCTCTCACGCAGGCGTTGCCAGCCGCATGTTTGAATCGCTGGCCAAGGAGAACATCAATATCCTGATGATCTCCACCTCCGAGATCAAAGTGTCTGTTGTGATCGAAGAAAAGTACCTGGAGCTGGCTGTGCGTTCCCTGCACACCGCTTTTGATCTGGATGCGCCAGCCCGACAGGGCGAATAAGGCGTTGCCAGAAGGGCGCGGTTAATCCGCGCCCTTTGTTTTTTGGCTGGCATGCACGAAGCCTGATCGTTTTGTCATGGTGGTCGATACTAAGGAGCGCGGAGTGCTACTAGTCGCTAGTAGGCTCAGGCTCTTTTTTTTTGCAGACTGTTGTCCCTGAAAAGATAAGTGTGAGGAGAAACGTATGCTGATTCTGACTCGCCGTTGTGCGGAAAGCCTGATCATAGGCGATGGCGAAATTACCGTGACCGTGCTGGGCGTTAAAGGCAACCAGGTGCGCATTGGTGTGAATGCTCCCAAGGAAGTGGCCGTACACCGTGAAGAGATCTACCTGCGGATCAAGAATGAAAAGGGCGAAGAACCAAGTCTTTAATTTTATTTAAGTTTTTAGTTGCATGCGGGGAAAAGGCTGGTTATTATACGCCCCGTGTTGCGGAGAGGTGGCCGAGTGGCCGAAGGCGCTCCCCTGCTAAGGGAGTACATCTCAAAAGGGTGTCGGGGGTTCGAATCCCCCCTTCTCCGCCATTATTCATGTAGCACGTTGTAATCTAGGCAGTTCAGTAAGTTGTTGAAAATTCTGAAAAAAAAATCTTGCCAGAGAGATTCAACGGTCTATAATGCGCCGCTTCAAATGCACTCGTAGCTCAGCTGGATAGAGTACTCGGCTACGAACCGAGCGGTCACAGGTTCGAATCCTGTCGAGTGCACCATTTAAGAGTCAATTGCTTCGGCG
>Ga0302347_1000383_pt1 | contig 73260 bp, 62 predicted proteins | sample PhyWR1_FD_202178 | JGI IMG/M metagenome (GOLD analysis project Ga0302347, IMG submission 202178) | Leaf surface microbial communities from wheat plants in UC Gill Tract Community Farm, Albany, California, United States - DLSL W.R1 (v2)... | ecosystem: Host-associated > Plants > Phyllosphere >... | reverse complement strand
ACGACCCGTACAAGGTCTACGCGGCGTACCACGAAGCGGTCAACCACAAAGACCAGCCAACCGTTATCCTGGCCAAGACCATCAAGGGTTATGGCACCGGCGCCGGCGAAGCGAAAAACACCGCGCACAACACCAAGAAGGTTGATGTTGAAAGCCTGAAGCTGTTCCGCGATCGTTTCGACATCCCGGTCAAAGACGACGAAATCGAAAACCTGCCGTTCTTCAAACCGGAAGCAGGCAGCGCCGAAGCCCGTTACCTGAGCGAGCGCCGTGCCGCACTGGGCGGTTTCGTACCTCAGCGCCGCGCACAGAGCATCAGCATTCCGACCCCGCCACTGGAAACCCTCAAGGCCATCCTTGACGGCTCCGGCGACCGTGAAATTTCCACCACCATGGCTTTCGTGCGCATCCTGGCGCAGCTGGTCAAGGACAAGGAAATCGGCCCGCGCATCGTTCCGATCATCCCGGACGAAGCCCGTACCTTCGGTATGGAAGGCATGTTCCGCCAGCTGGGCATCTACTCCTCTGTCGGCCAGCTCTACGAGCCAGTCGATAAAGACCAGGTGATGTTCTACCGCGAAGACAAAAAAGGTCAGATCCTCGAAGAAGGCATCAACGAAGCAGGCGCCATGAGCTCCTTCATCGCCGCCGGTACTTCGTACTCCAACCACAACCAGCCGATGCTGCCGTTCTACATCTTCTACTCGATGTTCGGCTTCCAGCGTATTGGCGACCTGGCCTGGGCCGCTGGCGACAGCCGCACCCGTGGCTTCCTGATCGGCGGCACCGCCGGGCGTACCACGCTCAACGGTGAAGGCCTGCAGCACGAAGACGGTCACAGCCACATCCTGGCCGGTACCATCCCGAACTGCCGCACCTTTGATCCGACCTACGGCTATGAGCTGGCGGTGATCATTCAGGACGGCATGAAGAAGATGACCGAAGAGCAACAGGACGTCTTCTACTACATCACCGTGATGAACGAGTCCTACCAGCAGCCAGCCATGCCGGCCGGTGTCGAGGAAGGCATCGTCAAGGGCATGTACCTGCTCGAGGAAGACACCAAGGAAGCGGCGCACCACGTTCAGCTGATGGGCTCCGGCACTATCCTGCGTGAAGTCCGTGAAGCGGCGATCATCCTGCGTGAACAGTTCAACATCGGTGCTGACGTATGGAGCGTTACCAGCTTCAACGAACTGCGCCGCGACGGCCTGGCCGTAGAGCGTCACAACCGTCTGCACCCTGGCCAGAAGCCTCAGCTGAGCTACGTTGAAGAGTGCCTGACTGGCCGTAAAGGTCCGGTTATCGCCTCTACCGACTACATGAAGCTGTTCGCCGAACAGATTCGCCAGTGGGTACCGGTCAAGGAATTCAAAGTGCTGGGCACTGACGGTTTCGGCCGCAGCGACAGCCGCAAAAAACTGCGTCACTTCTTTGAAGTAGACCGTCATTTCGTGGTGTTGGCAGCCCTGGAAGCACTGGCTGACCGTGGCGATATCGAACCTAAAGTGGTGGCAGAAGCCATCGTCAAGTTCGGCATCAACCCGGAAAAACGCAACCCACTGGACTGCTGAGGAGAATATTTGTGAGCGAACTCATTCGAGTACCTGACATCGGCAGCGGCGACGGTGAAGTCATCGAGCTGTTTGTAAAAGTCGGCGACCGTATCGAAGCCGATCAGAGCATCCTGACCCTGGAATCGGACAAGGCGAGCATGGAAATCCCTGCTCCCAAGGCCGGTATCGTCAAGAGCCTGAAGATCAAGCTGGGCGACCGCCTGAAAGAAGGCGACGAACTGCTGGAACTGGAAGCCGAGGGCGCCGCTGCGGCGCCTGAAGCACCGGCCCCTGCTGCAGCTCCTGCTGCGGCCGAAAAACCTGCTGCTCCTGCTGCCGAGGCCCCTGCGGCCCCGGCTGCACCTGCCGCTGCTACCATCCAGGACATTCATGTCCCGGATATCGGCTCGTCGGGCAAAGCTAAAATCATCGAAATCCTGGTCAAGGCCGGCGATACCGTTGAGGCTGATCAATCCTTGATCACTCTCGAGTCCGACAAGGCCAGCATGGAAATTCCATCGCCAGCCGCCGGTGTGGTTGAGAGTATTTCGGTCAAGCTGGATGACGAAGTCGGCACTGGCGACTTTATCCTCAAGCTCAAGGTTCAAGGCGCTGCGGCACCTGCTGCTCCTGCCCAGGCCGCTGCTGCTCCTGCACCGGCAAAAGCTGAAGCACCTGCTGCCCCGGCACCTGCTGCGAAAACCGAGGCTGCTCCTGCCCCGGCCGCCGCGCCTGCGCCAAAAGGTGGCAAGGTTCACGCCGGCCCTGCCGTGCGTCAACTGGCCCGCGAATTCGGCGTCGAGCTGAGTGCAGTCACTCCGAGCGGCCCGCACGGCCGTATCATCAAGGAAGACGTGCAGGCGCACGTCAAAGCCATGATGCAAAAAGCCAAGGAAGCACCGGCCGCCGGCGCAACCGGTGGTGCTGGCATTCCGCCGATCCCTGCTGTCGACTTCAGCCGTTTCGGTGAAGTGGAAGAAGTGGCCATGACCCGCCTGATGCAAATCGGCGCGTCGAGCCTGCACCGCAGCTGGCTGAACATTCCGCACGTGACTCAGTTCGACCAGGCTGACATCACCGAGCTGGAAGCCTTCCGCGTCGCGCAAAAAGCCGTCGCAGAAAAAGCCGGCGTGAAACTGACCGTACTGCCTCTGCTGCTCAAGTCCTGCGCGCACCTGCTCAAGGAAATGCCGGACTTCAACAGCTCGCTGGCGCCAAGCGGCAAAGCGATCATCCGCAAGAAGTACGTCAACATCGGCTTCGCCGTTGACACCCCGGATGGCCTGCTGGTGCCTGTGATCAAGAACGTTGATCAGAAGAGCCTGTTGCAACTGGCTGCTGAAGCCGCTGCACTGGCCGCCAAGGCCCGTGACAAGAAGCTCACCGCAGACGACATGCAAGGCGCGTGCTTCACCATTTCCAGCCTCGGTCACATTGGCGGCACCGGCTTCACGCCGATCGTCAACGCACCGGAAGTGGCGATCCTCGGCGTATCCAAGGCAACCATCCAGCCAGTCTGGGACGGTAAAGCCTTCCAGCCGAAGCTGATGCTGCCACTGTCGCTGTCCTACGATCACCGCGTGATCAACGGCGCTGCTGCTGCACGCTTCACCCAGCGTCTGAGCCAGTTGCTGGGCGACATCCGCACTATCCTGTTGTAAGCCACGCCCTGGCCTTCGTCACTGAAGGCCGGGGTAGCGCACTGTTTTCCGAGCGCCACGCTCGTACCTCAACCCCGCCATTTGGCGGGGCTTTTTTTTGCCTGCGATTTGAAGAGCCCCTCACCCCAACCCTCTCCCTTTGGGAGAGGGCTAGGGTGAGGGGCTTTTCTGACACTCACTACCCTTCAAGCACTACACCCAGCGCTGAATCCATGAATGGGTCAACCACCCAACCACTTCTACCGTTAACCAAAGGAATTGAACCACGCGATTGCCATCGCCCAAACATCAGAAAGGATTTCGATGTGATCCCACCCACCGTTGGCCCGATAGTGGGCTTTACCACTTCACAGCACGCGCGCATTTTTGTCCGCGGCGAACTCGACAAAAACAACGCCGTCTTCGCCGGTATCCGGCATCGCAAGGCTGGCGACAGCCAGTGGTCTGTCGGTGTGTTTTCAAGACTGAGCCCTGAGTTCGACATGTCCGATACGCTGGTCTTGAACACTCTGCACAGTGATACCCGCTACGAATACCAGGCTGGCTGGTTCGCCACCGCAAACCCCGGGCACACGACTGAAACCGTCAAGCAGATCCCGCTTCAATGGCCTGCCACGGTATACAGCTTCAAGACCGACTCAACTGCACGCAACCGTACTCGCCGATATGTCGTTGGCTCTTGCCGCTACCTCAGGCTCACGGCAGGCATCCCTTCTGCTCCGCACCTAGGGGACGAAATCTTCGGCAACATCCATGCACTGACCCGCCAGCAAAGCATTGATGCTGTGGTGATGGCCGGCGATCAGGTGTATGTCGATGACCTGAATATTGTGGCCCAGGACCGCGACTACTCCAGCATCACCCGAAAATACCGCGCCGCTTTCACACAACCCCATATCCGCAAGCTAATGGCAGGCACTGCGACCTACATGATCCTCGACGACCATGAAATCGAAGATAACTGGCCAGCCAATCGGGATACCGGAGATAAAACGCTCTACAACAACGCCATGAGAGCTTACGAGGCTTACCAGTGCAGCCATGGCCCGGCCCACGACCTGCTGCCCGACGGGCGCATCAACCGCAACCTGTCCCGCTACTGGTACAGGTTTGCCAACGCTGACATCGACTGGTTCGTCATGGATTGCCGCACCGAGCGCACCCTTACGGGGCGTGACAAACGCATGATCGGCGTCACTCAGGAACAGGCACTGCTCAAATGGCTGATCAACAGCAACGCCAGGGTCAAGTTCATCGTCAGCAGCGTCATGCTTATGCCCGACCAACGGCGCGACAATGACGGCTGGAAGGCCTTTGCGGCGCAGCGCAACCGCATCCTCGAAACCATTCGCAGCAACGCCATCAAGAACGTGGTGTTCGTGTCGGGCGATATTCATGGCTCGCTCTGCTGTCATCTGACCCACGACAAAAGCCCGGACTTTATCGTACACAGCGTGGTGTCCTCACCCCTGTGCAATACCAGACTGCTGCCGTACGCTAACGTCAGAGACCTGCTCGTCAACACCCCCCTGACCAGCGTGGGCACAGGCACTTACTCACTCAAGCTCAACAGTCGAGTGGTCAGCGAAGACAACTTCGTCTGCCTGAGCATTAGCGGCCAACAACTCAAGGTTGATTTTCACAATAAAAAGGGCCGGATTATCGAGTCCGCAACTGTTGAGCTTAAATAAGCTGCAAACCTTGCCGATCGGCCTGCAGGAAATCCCCGACCGGCCGATAAGCCCTTATAGCACTTAGCCTTTATGTTCACTTGTCAGCACGCCGAGCATGATGCAACCTTGCCGTCTACCACAGAGACAGGGTGACAGCCCGTGCGCAATCCGCATTTGTGAAGCGAGTGCCCCAATGAAAAGCCAGCCTGATGCTGCCCCGCGCCTGGCAGCCGAGGTCGTGACCCAGCTCCCCGTACCTTCCAGGCTCGGCATGCTGCGTTTCGAACGGCTTAATGAAGCCAGCTGGGCCATGCTCTATCTCGACCCGCACTGCGAGCGCCAATTCGGCATGCCCGCGGCAGACTTGTGCGCGCTGGTTGGCTCGCCCTACGCCAGTCTGATGGAACCCCGCGCCCGCTATCACCTGCACGATGCAATCGAGCATCAGCTCAGAACCAGCCACCACTACGTTGTGCATTACACCCTGCACACCGCCCTGGGCCCACTGAACCTGATGGAGCTGGGCGAGGCCTACAAACAGCACAATCGACATTTTTTGCGCGGCTATCTGCTGGCCATTGAAGACAGCGCTGCCAGCCCTTCGCCCGCCCCGGTGGCCGAACTTGAAACACAAAACAGCCGCCTGCAGATCGCCCTGGCGCTCAACCAGCGTACCCAGGCGGATCAACTTCAGCATCTGGAGCGCGTGCGTGCCCAGCAGGACTTGATCCTGCGCCTCGCCCGTCATCGCTACAGCCAGCACAATTCGCTGCAAGAAGCCGCCGAGCTGATCACCCGCAGCGCCTGCGATATCTATCAAATCGATGGTGCCAGCCTGTGGAATCTTGAAGGCAACCGGTTGCTGCCTGTTTCGGCGTTCGAACGCGAGACCCAGGCCCATGTCGCGCAAGACATTTTCGATGCCAGCCACTTCCCTGACTACCTGGAAGCCTTGCACACCAGCCGTTCGATCGACGCGCCGAACGCCAGCCGCGACCCGCGCACCCGCGAACTGGTGGCCAGCCTGGGCCGGCACGAAGCCAATGCCATGCTCGACGCAGGTATCCGCATCGACGGTCAGGTGGTGGGCGTCCTGTGCCTGGAGCAGGTCGGCAGAACCCGCGCCTGGCAAGCGGACGAAATCGCCTTCGCCGGCGAGCTGGCCGACCAGTTTGCCCAGGTCATCAACAACCACAACCGCCGCGCCGCCACCAACGCCCTGCACCTGTTCCAGCGCGCTGTCGAACAAAGTGCCAACGCCTTTTTACTGGTCAACTGCGATGGCGTGGTGGAGTACGTAAACCCCAGCTTTACCGCCATCACCCAATACAGCACCGAGGAAGTCCAGGGCCATAAACTGTCCGAGCTGCCCGCTCTGGAAAACCTCAGCGAACTGCTCTTCGATGCTCACTCCAGCCTGAGCAAAGGCAACAGCTGGCAGGGTGAATTCAAGAGCCGACGCAAAAACCTGGAACCCTACTGGGGGCAGATGTCGATTTCCAAGGTGTATGGCGACAACCGTGAGCTGACCCACTACATCGGTATTTATGAAGACATCACCGAGGCCAAGCTGGCGCAGCAGCGCATCGAACGCCTGGCCTACACCGACAACCTGACCAACCTGGGCAACCGCCCGGCCTTTATCCGCAACCTCGATGAACGCTTCGCCCGCAACAGCAACACGCCGGTGTGCCTGTTGCTGGTGGACATCGACAACTTCAAGCGCATCAATGACAGCCTTGGCCACCAGACCGGCGACAAGCTGCTGATCAGCCTGGCCCGGCGCCTGCGCAACAGCCTGAGCGCCAGCGATGGGCTGGCGCGCTTTGCCAGTAACGAATTCGCGGTATTGCTGGACGATACTGACCTGACGACCGGACAGCAAATTGCCAGCCAGTTGCTGATGACCCTCGACAAGCCGATGTTCGTCGATAACCAGCTGATCAGCGTCACCGGCTCGGTCGGGGTAGCCTGTGCGCCCTTGCATGGCCGGGATCCACAAACCCTGATGCGCAACGCAGGCCTGGCGCTGCACAAGGCCAAGGCCTGCGGCAAGCACCAGGTGCAGGTGTTTACCGAAGCCCTGAATGCCGAAGCCAGCTACAAACTGTTTGTCGAAAACAACCTGCGCCGCGCCCTGACCCAGAACGAACTTGAGGTGTTCTACCAGCCCAAGCTGTGCCTGCGTACCGGACGACTGCTGGGCATGGAAGCCCTGCTGCGCTGGAACCACCCTAAAAACGGCATGATCCGCCCCGATCAGTTCATCAGCGTGGCCGAAGAAACCGGGCTGATCATCCCTATCGGCAAATGGGTCGCCCGCCAGGCGTGCCGGATGAGCCGGCAACTGAGCCTGGCCGGGCTGGGCAGTCTGCAAGTAGCGATCAACGTGTCGCCCAAGCAGTTTTCCGACCCGGACCTGGTTGCCTCGATTGCCAGTATCCTCAAGGAAGAACAGTTACCGGCTGCGCTGCTGGAGCTGGAGCTGACCGAAGGCTTGCTGCTGGAAGCCACCGACGACACCCGCCTGCAACTCGACCAACTGAAAAAACTCGGCCTGACCCTGGCCATGGACGATTTCGGCACCGGCTACTCATCACTCAGCTACTTGAAAAAATTTCCGATCGACATCATCAAGATCGACCGCAGCTTTATCAAAGACATCCCCGACAACCAGAACGACATGGAAATCACCTCCGCCGTGATTGCCATGGCCCACAACCTCAAGCTCAAAGTGGTTGCCGAGGGCATTGAAACCGCTGCACAGTTGGCATTCCTGCGCCGCCATCGCTGTGATGTAGGCCAGGGTTATCTGTTCGACCGACCTATCCCCGGCAGCGAACTGATAGAAAAACTCAAACGCTACCCGCGTGGCCCACTGGCCTGACAGCGCCGTAACACTCGGGCACACTAGCAGCCTGACTTCCTACACTCTGACTGAGAGGACATGAAACATGGTCTTGCGCTCGGAAATCCTGGTGAATAAAAACGTGCTACCCACTAAAGAACAAGCCCTGCCCGGCCGTGACACTCACGTACAACTGCCGGAAACCCACTACGTCACCGGCCAGCCGCTACTGGGCCCGTTCCCGATGAACGTGGACTTCGCGATTTTTGGCCTGGGTTGCTTCTGGGGCGCAGAACGCAAGTTCTGGGAGCGCGAAGGCGTAGTCAGCACCGTAGTGGGCTATGCGGGCGGCTACACGCCGAACCCGACCTACGAAGAAGTCTGCTCGGGCCTGACCGGCCACACCGAAGTGGTGCTGGTGGTCTACGAACCGGAAGTGGTCAGCTACAAGCAATTGCTGGCCATGTTCTGGGAACTGCACAACCCCACCCAGGGCATGCGCCAGGGCAACGACATCGGCACCCAGTATCGTTCGGTGATCTACTGCACCACCCCTGAACAGCTTGAGCAGGCACTGGAAAGCAAGAAAGTGTTCCAGGCGGAACTGGACAAGGCCGGGCTGGGCACCATCACCACTGAAATCGACCAGGCGCCAACGGTGTACTTCGCCGAGGCATACCACCAGCAGTACCTGGCGAAAAACCCGCAGGGTTATTGCGGTATCGGCGGCACCGGTGTGACCTGCCCGATTTGATGTAGCACAAAAAACGGTGGGAGCGGGCTTGCTCGCGATGCAAGCGACTCGGTGTTTCTGTTACACCGCATCGCCTCGATCGCGAGCAAGCCCGCTCTCACATTGGTTTTCAGCTATTTTCCGCAATCAACCATTCCATCTGCCAGCCACCCTGGGTTTGACCCAGTTTTTTGGCCAGCCACGGCAACAATTCGCGCAGCTCTTCTTCGAGACCCCAAGGCGGGTTGGCGATCGCCAGGCCCGAACCATTGAGGCTGTTGGGCGTATCCAGCGGATGCACGAACAACTCCACCTGCAGCAACTTCGGTGCACCTGAACCTGCCAGGTCCTGATAGAAACGACGCAACTGGCGCTTGTCCTTGATCGGATACCAGATCGCTACAACGGTCTGGCGCATGCGACTGATCGCGTCTTTCAACGATTCGGCGCAGCGCTTCATTTCGTCGAGTTTCTCGAACGGCGGGTCGATCAGCATCAAGCCACGCTTCTCAGCCACCGGCAGCAAAGCACGTGGCACATGCCAGCCTTCGCCCAAATGCACCGCTACGCGGCGATCACCCTTCATGTTGTCTTTGAGCAATACGCCGTCTTCGGGGTGTTTCTCGTTCAACAGCACACGGTCCTGGGAACGGGTCAGGCGTCGCGCCCACTCCGGCGAGCCCGGGTAATAGCGCAACTCGCCATCCGGGTTCATCTTGTGCAGTACTTGCATGTAGTCATCAGTCACTGCAGGCAGGTCTTTCTGCCCCCACAACCGTGCAATGCCTTCAAGGTACTCGCCCGTGCGGTTGGCCTGATCGCCCTTGAGGTCGTACAGACCAATACCGGCGTGGGTATCGAGATAGGCAAAAGGCTGCTCTTTGCGCGACATCAAGGCGATGAGGCGGGTCAAGACGATATGTTTGAAGACGTCGGCGTGGTTGCCGGCGTGGAAGGCGTGACGATAGTTCATGGTTGCTCCTGCGCAGGAGGCGAAGTTTACCTTGTACGCAACCTGACGTCAGGTCGCGGGCGTTTTTTCCGAGATACGGCGAGCAACGCCCAGGCAAAAAAAACGGCCCGTCTCACCTGGAGACGGGCCGTTTTTGAACACTTCAAGGTCAGCGCAAGCGCTTCTCTGATCAGCTGTTTTGCTGGAAGTCTTTTTCAGCAGCGTCGAAACGCTCGATCATGCCTTTGCTTGGGCCTTTGCCCGCAAGGCTTGCCAGCACAATGGCCAGGCTGCCCAGGATAAAGCCCGGGATGATTTCGTACAGGCCAAACAAGGCGAAATGCTTCCACACGATCACGGTAATGGCACCGACCAGAATACCGGCCAATGCACCATTACGGGTCATGCCTTTCCACAGTACAGAGATCAGTACTACCGGACCGAACGCAGCACCGAAGCCTGCCCACGCGTAGCTCACCAGACCCAGCACACGGTTCTCCGGGTTGGAGGCCAGCGCAATGGCGATCAGTGCAACCACCAGCACCATGATCCGGCCAACCCATACCAGTTCCAGCTGGGAGGCATTTTTACGCAGGAAGGACTTGTAGAAGTCTTCGGTCAGGGCACTGGAGCACACCAGCAACTGGCAGCTCAGGGTACTCATGACCGCAGCCAGAATGGCCGACAGCAGCACACCGGCAATCCACGGGTTGAACAGCAGCTTGGCCAGTTCAATGAATACGCGCTCTGGGTTTTCGGTCACCGGCCCGGCCACTTCAGGGTGTGCCGAGAAGTAAGCGATACCGAAGAAGCCTACAGCGACGGTACCGGCCAGGCACAGGATCATCCAGGTCATGGAGATGCGACGCGCCTTGGCGATCGACTTGACCGAATCAGCGGCCATGAAACGCGCCAGAATGTGCGGTTGACCGAAGTAACCCAGACCCCAGCCCATCAGCGAGATGATGCCGATGAAGGACGTGCCCTTGAGCATGTCGAAGTTGCTTGGGTCGTTGGCCTCGATGGCCAGGAACGTGGTGTCTACGCCACCCGTGGCCAGCAGCACGATGATAGGCGTCAGGATCAGCGCGAAGATCATCAGGGTGGCTTGAACCGTGTCGGTCCAGCTCACTGCCAGGAACCCACCGATAAAGGTATAGGCGATGGTCGCCGCAGCACCGGCCCACAAGGCGGATTCGTAAGACATGCCGAAGGTGCTTTCAAACAGGCGGGCGCCGGCCACAATGCCGGAAGCGCAGTAGATGGTGAAGAACACCAGAATCACGATGGCCGAGATGATCCGCAGCAAACCGCTTTTGTCTTCAAAACGGCTGGAGAAGTAATCCGGCAAGGTCAGCGCATCACCGTTGTGCTCGGTCTGTACCCGCAGGCGACCGGCAACAAACAGCCAGTTCAGGTAAGCGCCGGTCACCAGACCGATGGCGATCCAGCTTTCCGACAAGCCGGACATGTAGATCGCACCCGGCAAACCCATCAACAACCAGCCGCTCATGTCGGAGGCACCGGCGGACAATGCAGTGACAACGCTGCCCAGGCTACGGCCACCGAGAATATAGTCAGAAAGGTTGTTGGTGGAGCGATAAGCCATCAGGCCAATCAGCACCATTGCCGCAATATAGATCACGAACGTGATCAGGGTTGGGTTACTAACACTCATTGATAAAGCCCTGGCATTGTTTTTATGTTTAGCGGCGGTCTGGCCGTACGCTCACAAACGTCCTGTTTGAGACGATTAACCCTGCCGCGCATTTATGACTGATGTTTCCCCAGGAAATCCATCAGCCGATGAACCAATCTTCTGTAGGAGGTTGCACCTTGGGCGCGAATGCTATGCAACAAAGCAAATCGGGTGCAACCAGTTTCTGCGAGCCAAGTTGCACCTTGTCGCCTTTTCGTCTCAATTCGGAGTTTTTGCGCCTTTTCGGAGCAAAGACCCTACCAAACCAAACAGAAAGCACCACACCAGGGCACTGATTTCACCCCGCCTGAATATTCCTGACGAAGCGTCGACCAATCCACAAAAAAACGGGTTGCACCTAGTTGCACCCGTTTCGGCGCAGCGCTAATCTTGCCGCCAGCTGCTGCCACGCAAATGTGGCACCCATGAGGATAAAAAAATGGCTACCACCACCCTTGGGGTCAAACTTGATGACCCGACCCGCGAGCGCCTCAAGGCCGCCGCGACCTCGATTGATCGCACGCCACACTGGCTGATCAAGCAGGCAATCTTCAATTACCTGGAAAAACTCGAGGGTGGTGCAACCCTGACCGAGTTGAGCGGTATCCCTGGTTCTGCCAGCGATGACGCCGACGAAGTACAAGCCGACCACGCGCATCAATGCTTCCTGGAGTTCGCAGAAAGCATCCTGCCGCAGTCCGTACTGCGCGCTGCCATTACTTCGGCGTACCGTCGCCCGGAACCCGAAGTAGTGCCCATGCTGCTGGAGCAGGCGCGACTGCCAGCCCCTATGGCCGAAGCCACGCAAACCCTGGCGGCCTCGATTGCCGAAAAATTGCGCAACCAGAAGAGCGCCGGCGGCCGTGCCGGTATCGTGCAGGGCTTGCTGCAGGAGTTTTCCCTGTCGTCCCAGGAGGGCGTGGCCCTGATGTGCCTGGCTGAGGCGCTGCTGCGTATCCCGGACAAAGGCACCCGCGACGCCCTTATTCGCGACAAGATCAGCACTGGCAACTGGCACCCGCACCTGGGCAACAGCCCGTCGCTGTTCGTCAACGCTGCGACCTGGGGTCTGTTGCTGACCGGCAAGCTGGTGTCGACGCACAACGAAGCAGGCCTGACCTCCTCCCTGAGCCGCATTATCGGCAAGAGCGGCGAGCCGATGATCCGCAAGGGCGTCGACATGGCCATGCGCCTGATGGGCGAGCAGTTTGTCACCGGCGAAACCATCGCCGAAGCCCTGGCCAACGCCACGCGCTTTGAAGCCAAGGGCTTCCGTTATTCCTACGACATGCTCGGCGAAGCCGCACTCACCGAACATGACGCACAAAAGTACCTCGCGTCCTACGAGCAAGCCATCCACTCGATTGGCAAAGCCTCCCACGGTCGCGGCATCTATGAAGGCCCGGGCATTTCCATCAAGCTGTCGGCCCTGCACCCGCGCTACAGCCGCGCCCAGTACGAACGCGTGATGGACGAACTGTACCCGCGCCTGTTGTCGCTGACCTTGCTGGCCAAGAAGTATGACATCGGCCTCAATATCGACGCCGAAGAAGCAGACCGCCTGGAAATCTCTCTCGACCTGCTCGAGCGCCTGTGCTTCGAGCCGCAGCTGGCTGGCTGGAACGGCATCGGCTTCGTGATCCAGGCTTACCAGAAGCGCTGCCCGTATGTGATTGACTACGTGATCGACCTGGCTCGCCGCAGTCGTCATCGCCTGATGATCCGCCTGGTGAAGGGCGCGTACTGGGACAGCGAAATCAAACGCGCCCAAGTCGAAGGCCTGGAAGGCTATCCGGTCTACACCCGCAAGGTGTACACCGACGTGTCCTACCTCGCTTGTGCGAAAAAGCTGCTGGCCGTACCAGAAGCCATCTACCCGCAATTCGCCACCCACAACGCCCAAACGCTGTCGGCGATTTATCACATTGCCGGTCAAAACTACTACCCGGGTCAGTACGAGTTCCAGTGCCTGCACGGCATGGGTGAACCCCTCTACGAACAGGTTGTAGGCAAGGTTGCCGAAGGCAAGCTGAACCGTCCGTGCCGTGTGTACGCCCCAGTGGGTACCCACGAAACACTGCTGGCTTACCTGGTGCGACGCCTTCTGGAAAACGGCGCGAACACCTCGTTCGTTAACCGTATCGCCGACCACACTATCGCAATCCACGAGTTGGTGGCCGATCCAGTCAGCCAGATTGAACAAATGGCCACGACCGAAGGCGGCTTCGGCTTGCCGCACCCGCGCATCCCGTTGCCGCGTGATCTGTATGGCAGCGAACGCGCCAACTCCAGCGGCATCGACATGTCCAACGAACACCGCTTGGCGTCGTTGTCCTGCGCCTTGCTGGCCACGGCCCATAACGACTGGAAAGCCGCGCCGATGCTCGGTTGTGACTCCAGCAACGAAGCGCCGGCGGCGGTGCTCAACCCGGCCGACCTGCGTGATGTGGTGGGTCATGTACAAGAAGCCACCGTTGAAGACGCCGATAACGCTATCCAGTGTGCCCTGAGCGCCGCACCGATCTGGCAGGCCACCCCGCCCGCCGAGCGCGCTGCGATCCTGGAGCGCGCCGCCGATCTGATGGAAGGCGAGATCCAGCCACTGATGGGCCTGCTGGCCCGTGAAGCTGGCAAGACCTTCGCCAACGCTATCGCCGAAGTGCGCGAAGCAGTGGACTTCCTGCGCTACTACGCGGTGCAGGCCCGTAACGACTTCACCAACGATGCCCACCGCCCGCTGGGCCCGGTGGTCTGCATCAGCCCGTGGAACTTCCCGCTGGCCATCTTCAGCGGCCAGGTGGCTGCAGCATTGGCTGCCGGTAACCCGGTACTGGCCAAGCCTGCCGAGCAAACCCCGCTGGTTGCCGCACAAGCCGTACGCATCCTGCTCGAAGCTGGCATCCCGCAAGGCGTGCTGCAATTGCTGCCTGGCCGCGGCGAAACCGTCGGCGCACGCCTGGTGGGTGATGATCGCGTCAAAGGCGTAATGTTCACCGGCTCCACCGAAGTGGCCCGCCTGCTGCAACGCAATATTGCCGGTCGCCTGGATGCCCAGGGCCGCCCTATCCCGCTGATCGCCGAAACTGGCGGCCAGAACGCCATGATCGTCGACTCTTCGGCCCTGACCGAGCAAGTGGTTATCGACGTGGTGTCTTCGGCCTTCGACAGCGCCGGTCAACGTTGCTCGGCACTGCGGGTACTGTGCCTGCAAGAGGACTCGGCAGATCGCGTCATCGAAATGCTCAAAGGTGCCATGGCCGAATCGCGCATGGGCAACCCCGAGCGCTTGAACGTGGACATCGGCCCGGTGATCGACGCCGAAGCCAAGGCCGGGATCGAGCAGCATATCCAGGGCATGCGCGACAAGGGCCGCTCTGTGTACCAGATGGCCATCGCCGATAGCGAAGAATGCAAACGCGGCACCTTTGTCATGCCGACCCTGATTGAACTGGAAAGCTTCGACGAGCTGGAACGCGAGATCTTCGGGCCGGTGCTGCACGTGGTGCGCTACAAGCGCAAAGACATCGACCAGTTGATCGCACAGATCAACGCTTCGGGTTATGGCCTGACGCTGGGCGTGCATACCCGTATCGACGAAACCATTGCCAAGGTGGTCAACAACGTCAACGCCGGTAACGTCTACGTCAACCGCAACATCGTTGGTGCGGTGGTCGGCGTGCAACCGTTCGGCGGTGAAGGCCTGTCGGGTACCGGCCCGAAAGCCGGTGGCCCGCTGTACCTGTACCGCCTGCTGTCGACCCGCCCGGGCAATGCAATCGAGCAATCGTTCGCCAAGGTCGATGCCGTGACCGCACCGGACACCCAGGCCCGCGAGGCCATGTGCAAACCGCTCAGCGCCCTGCAAGCCTGGGCAACCAGCAACCAGCAACCAGCACTGGCCGAGCTGTGCACCGAGTACGCTGCACACTCGCAAAGTGGCATCACGCGCCTGCTCAACGGCCCGACCGGCGAACGCAACAGCTACGCCATTCTGCCGCGTGAACATGTGCTGTGCCTGGCTGAAGTTGAAAGCGACCTGCTGACCCAACTGGCTGCCGTTCTGGCCGTGGGCAGCTCGGCGGTACTGCCGCAAAGTGAACTGGCCAAGGCCCTGCTGGCCCGCCTGCCTGCAGAGGTGCAGCCACGCATCACACTGGTCGCGGACTGGACCAAGGACGAAGTGATCTTCGACGCCGTCCTGCACCACGGCGACTGTGACCAGTTGCGTGACGTGTGCCAGCAAGTGGCACAACGCGCAGGCGCCATCGTTGGCGTACAGGGCCTGTCCCAGGGCGAAACCAATATCGCCCTGGAACGCCTGGTGATCGAGCGCGCACTGAGCGTCAACACCGCTGCTGCGGGTGGCAACGCAAGCCTGATGACCATCGGTTGAGGATGTGATCGGGCAATAAAAAACCGGGCACCCGAAAGGGTTGCCCGGTTTTTTTACGCCATGAACTCAACGTTGGCTCATGAATTCCATATAGCCAACGATGGCCATCAACAACGTGCCGGCCACCATCCAGGCAAAATTAGCGCAGCTCAGGGCCTTGTTGACGCTGCCCTGCGGGTCACCCGCCAGCATATTGATTGCGCGCTGGGCCGCCACCAGCATTGCACAACAACCGGTGATCAGTACTGCATTGGTGAACAACACATAGACCGCATCCGCGGGCCGGGTAAACAGCGTGGACACCAGCACCGAGAACATGACCAGCAGCATAATGAGCAGGCCTCTGGTCTCGGGTTGCCAAAAATAGCAGCGCCCTGTCCTGTCGAGGCCGTTCTGAACCACTTCAAACAGCGGCAGGATAAAAAATGGCCAGAGCGCAGCGCGCAGCAACGGCGCGATCGGCGCCCCGGTTTCCGCTTTGTAGGACGCCCAGTTGCGATATGACCAATAGACCATGTACCCGCCTGCCGTAAGCCCATACAGCAGCAGAAACTTGCTGACAGACACTACATAAAGGTTGATTCGTTTGTCGTCACACCACGGTGTTGTCTTCGATAGCCTGTTGCCAGCCTCAGTAGCAGGGTTCATGTCATGTCCGTGCGCAAGTGGGAGGCCGCAGTACACACAATTTACCTAATATAAAAATGCAGTGAAAATCCCATTTTTTTGTAAGAAAGGCCTTCAGTCCTACTCGACAGGCCCAAACACCTCCAGGGTGTAATCCATTCAAAACCTTTTTTGACAGCCCGCCAATGGCGCAGGTTAGAATCGATGGCACGCAGGCTGCATGCCAGGTCTGCGCCCTGTCTTTTTTAGCTTTCTGGAGTACTGCCTTTGAATGCGACGACCATCAACAGCCTGTTCTTGATCGGCGCGTTGCTGGTAGGCGCAAGCATCCTGGTAAGTTCTCTGTCCTCGCGCCTGGGCATCCCGATACTGGTCATCATCCTTGCGGTGGGCATGACCGCAGGTGTCGATGGCGGCGGCATCATTTTTGACAACTACCCCACGGCCTATCTGGTGGGCAACCTCGCCCTGGCGGTGATTTTGCTCGACGGCGGCTTGCGCACCCGGGTTTCCAGTTTTCGCGTGGCGTTATGGCCCGCGTTATCGCTGGCCACGGTGGGGGTGATGATCACCACGGGGCTGACCGGGCTGATGGCCGCCTGGCTGTTTAATCTCAACTTGATCCAGGGTCTGCTGGTTGGCGCCATTGTCGGCTCCACCGATGCCGCCGCAGTGTTCTCGCTGCTGGGTGGCAAAGGCCTGAACGAGCGGGTTTCAGCCAGCCTCGAAATCGAGTCCGGCAGCAACGACCCGATGGCGGTATTCCTCACCGTCACCCTGATCGACATGCTCGCCAGCGGTGAAACAGGCCTGCACTGGAGCCTGTTGCTCAACCTGGTGCGTGAATTTGCCATCGGCGGCACGGTCGGTCTGGCAGGCGGCTGGCTAATGCTGCAAATGGTCAACCGTATCAACCTGGCCAACGGCCTGTACCCGATTCTGGTGATCGCAGGCGGGCTGGTGGTCTTTTCCCTGACCAACGCCCTGCACGGCAGCGGCTTTCTCGCGGTCTACCTGTGCGGCCTGGTGATTGGCAACAGTCCGATCCGCAGCCGTCATGGCATTTTGCATATGCTCGACGGCATGGCCTGGCTGGCCCAGATTGGCATGTTCCTGGTGCTGGGCTTGCTGGTCACGCCACACGACCTGTTGCCCATCGCCATTCCAGCACTGGCACTGGCCCTGTGGATGATTCTGTTTGCCCGCCCGCTGTCAGTGGTAGTGGGGCTGCTACCTTTCAAAGCCTTCCATGGACGCGAAAAAGCCTTTATCTCATGGGTAGGCCTGCGCGGTGCGGTGCCGATCATTCTGGCGGTGTTCCCGTTGATGGCCGGGCTGCCCAATGCGCAGCTGTATTTCAACCTGGCATTCTTTATCGTGCTGGTATCTCTTCTGGTGCAAGGCACCAGCCTGCCGTGGGTCGCCAAGCTGCTCAAGGTGACCGTACCGCCTGATCTGGCCCCCGTGTCCCGTTCAGCCCTTGAAGTGCATGTCACCAGCGAGTGGGAACTCTTTGTTTATCGCCTCGACGCACAAAACTGGTGCATCGGTGCGGCCCTGCGTGAACTGAAAATGCCCGACGGCACCCGTATCGCCGCCCTTTTTCGCGATAAAAAACTGCTCCATCCGTCGGGTAGTACCACGCTTGAAGTGGGTGACCTGCTCTGCGTCATCGGCCACGAACACGACTTGCCTGCCTTGGGCAAACTGTTCAGCCAGCCCCCGAGCCGTGGCCTGGACCTGCGTTTCTTCGGCGACTTCGTGCTCGAAGGCGACGCCCAGCTGGGCGCTGTGGCCGCCTTGTACGGCCTGAAGCTGGACGGCATCGACCCGAACACCTCACTGAGCAGCTTCATTGCCCACAAGGTCGGCGGCGCGCCGGTGGTCGGCGACCAGGTGGAGTGGAACAACACCATCTGGACGGTTGCGATGATGGAAGGGAACAAGATCGCCAAAGTGGGCGTCAGATTCCCCGAAGGAAGTGCACCGGGCCCGGAGCTGTTCCTCTAAACTCCAACTTTCCGCCCTTGTCTGACCGGTATCTATGCCAACTCTGCGCACGTTCATCGCCACCGTCCTGCTCGGCCTGAGCCTTTGTGTCGGCACGCTTCAGGCTGCCGACCCGCCTACCGCCGAAGCGGTGCAGCAAAGCCTGGACAAAATTGCCGAGCGCAAACTGCCGGACGCCGACCAAAAAGCCCTGCAGGCGGTGCTCCAGCAGACCCTGACCCTGCTCGACAGCAAAGCCGATTACGAACAGCGCCTGAACGACGTCAAACAACAGATCAACGATGCCCCTCGCCAGACTGCCGAAAACCAGCGCGAACTGGCCAAAATCAAGGCCAGCAAACCCATACCCGTAGCCCAGCGCTACAGCGAGCTGTCCGTGCAGCAGCTGGAACAACTGCTGGCGGAACGCACCACGCAACAGGGCGAGCTGCAAAAAGCCCTGGCTATCGCCAACAGCCAAAGCATTGCCGCGCAGACCCGACCCGAGCGGGCTCAGGCCGAGATCAGCAATAGCCAGACCCGTATCCAGCAGATCAACACCACCCTGAAAACAGGACGCGACAATGGCAAGTTGCTTACCCCCGATCAGCGCAACCAGCTCAACGCCGAAGCCGCCTCGCTCAACGCACTGATTGCCCTGCGCCGCCAGGAACTGGCTGGCAACAGCCTGTTGCAAGATCTGAGCGGCAGCCAGCACGACCTGCTGCTGGAAAAAACCACGCGCCAGGACCAGGAAATCCAGGACCTGCAAACCCTGATCAATCAAAAGCGCCTGGCCCAGTCGCAGCAGACCGTGACCGAGCAATCCATCGAGGCGAAAAAGTCCGGCAGCAGCAGCCTGCTGGCGACCGAAAGCGCGATCAACCTCAAGCTCTCCGACTACCTGTTGCGCAGCACCGATCGCCTCAACGAGGTGACCCAGCAGAATCTGCAAACAAAGCAACAACTGGACAACGTTACCCAGAGCGACCAGGCCCTGGATGAGCAGATCAACGTGCTCAAGGGCAGTTTGTTGCTGTCCAAGATACTTTATAAGCAGAAGCAAGCCCTGCCGCGCCTGCAAAAAATGGACAAGAATCTGGCAGACGAAATCGCCGATATCCGTCTGTACCAGTTTGAAATCAACCAGCAGCGCGAGTTGATCAGCAACCCCACGACTTACGTCGACAACCTGTTGTCCACCCAGCCTGCCGACCAGGTCACACCGCAACTGCGCAAAACCCTGCTCGAACTGGTCAACACCCGCAGCGATCTGCTGGACCGCCTGAACCGCGAACTAAGCTCGCTGCTCAACGAATCGATCACCCTGCAACTGAACCAGAAACAACTGCTCAGCACCGCCCAAAGCCTGCGCGCCACGCTGGATGAGCAAATGTTCTGGATCCCCAGCAACAAGCCGCTGGATCTGGAATGGCTGGAAACCGCACCGCGCCAGCTTGAGCAGCAAATCACCACCCTGCCCTGGGGTTCCAGCGTCAGTGAACTGGCAGAAGGCCTGGTGCAACGTCCCCTGCTGTTCTTGCCGTTTTTGCTGGTGGTCGTGGCGCTGCTGTGGAAACGTCGCTACCTCTACAGCAAATTGAACAACATCCATCAGGACATCGGTCACTTCAAGCGTGACAGCCAATGGCACACGCCGCTGGCAATATTGATCAATATCTTGCTGGCGATGCCCATTTCATTGGCGCTGGCCTTGTGCGGCTACGCCTTGCAAACCGATGCCCGGGGCATGAATGCCAATACGGGCGCGGCGTTGATTCAGATGGCCGAGGCCTGGCTGGTGTTCTACACCGCTTACCGGATTCTGGCGCCGGGTGGCGTGGCCGAACTGCATTTTCGCTGGGAAAAACCGTTGGTCGCGTTCTTGCAGAACTGGATCCGCAAACTCGGTTTTGTGGTCCTGGCCCTGGTGGCCGTCGTCGCCTTTGCCGAGCAACAACCGGCTGCGCTGGCCGACGATGTCCTGGGTATTCTGGTGGTGCTCAGTTGCTATGCGGCCATGGCCTGGCTGCTCTGCCGCCTGTTGCTCAACGACTTTGAAACAGCAACAAAAGCCTATCGCCTGCGCAAGTTGCTCGGTTTTGCCTTCGCCCTGCTGCCGCTGGCGCTGTTTGTGGCGGTGTGTTTTGGCTACTACTACACCGCGCTCAAGCTCAGCGACCGCCTGATCAATACCCTCTATCTGCTGATGCTCTGGCTGGTGGTCGAAGCGGCGTTTGTCCGTGGCCTGGCAGTAGCGGCACGGCGCTTGGCCTACCAGCGTGCACTGGCCAAACGCCAGGCCGCCAAGGAAGCAGGCGAAGGCAACGATACGATTATCGAAGAGCCGACCCTGGACATCGAACAGGTCAACCAACAGTCCCTGCGCCTGATCCGCCTGGCCCTGCTGGCTGGCTTTATCGGCATTCTGTACTGGGTGTGGGCTGACTTGATCTCGGTTTTTTCCTACCTGGACAACATCACCCTCTACGAATATACCAGCGGTACCGGCGCCAATATGAGCATGGTGCCCATCAGCATCGGCGACGTGATAGGTGCGCTGGTCATCATCGGCATCAGCATCGCGCTGGCGCGTAACTTGCCCGGCCTGCTGGAGGTGCTGGTGCTGTCGCGCCTTGATCTGGGCCAGGGCAGTGCTTACGCAACTACGACCCTGCTGACCTACGTGATCATCGGCGTAGGCTTTGTCTCCACCCTGTCGACACTGGGCGTGAGCTGGGACAAGTTGCAATGGCTGGTTGCGGCACTGTCGGTAGGCCTGGGCTTCGGCATGCAGGAAATCTTCGCCAACTTTATTTCCGGGATCATGATCCTGTTCGAACGCCCGGTACGGATCGGCGACACCATCACCATCGGCAATCTGTCAGGTACCGTGAGCAAGATCCGCATCCGGGCCACCACCATCACCGACTTCGACCGCAAAGACATCATCGTCCCGAACAAGACCTTTATTACCGGGCAACTGATCAACTGGTCGCTTACGGACACCATCACCCGTGTGACCCTGAAGCTGGGCGTCGATTACGGCTCCGATCTCGACCTGGTCAAGCAGTTGCTGCTCAAGGCTGCGCAAGAGAACCCGCGGGTGCTCAAAGACCCGGAGCCCCATGTGTACTTCCTCAACTTCGGCCAAAGCACTCTCGACCACGAACTGCGCATGCACGTACGCGACCTGGGCGACCGCAACCCGGTGATCGACGAGGTCAACCGCTTTATCAACCGCGAGTTCAAGAACCACCACATCAACATCTCCTTCCAGCAGATGGAGGTGTACCTCAAGAACCTGCAGGGGCAAGAATACAAACTGGTGCCCGTTGGGCCGGAAGTCCCGCCCGAGCCGACACCATCACCGCAAAAGCCGCAGTTGGGCAAGCTCGACTGACGCAAGTCCGATGCAACCTCTGTGGGAGCTGGCTTGTCTGCGATGCAAACGAATCGGTTTAACCAACCAAGCCCGTTGATGCCGTCGCGGCAAGCCCGCTGCCACGATCCGCCACTGTTCACTGGAGACGGTCATTGAAAGCCCTCGACGAACTGACTTTTGATAACCGCTTTGCCCGCCTGGGTGATGCCTTCTCGACCCATGTGCTGCCTGAGCCCATCGACGCACCGCGTGTTGTGGTCGCCAGCGACGCCGCCCTGGCACTGCTCGACCTCGACCCCGCTGTCACCCAAGACCCTGTATTTGCGCAACTGTTTGGTGGCCATACCCTGTGGGCCAACGCCGAGCCTCGGGCGATGGTCTATTCCGGTCATCAGTTCGGTTCTTACAATCCGCAACTGGGCGATGGCCGCGGGTTACTGCTGGGTGAGGTGTATAACGACGCGGGCGAGCACTGGGACCTGCACCTCAAGGGCGCCGGCAGGACCCCTTATTCGCGCATGGGTGATGGCCGCGCCGTACTGCGCTCCTCGATCCGCGAGTTTCTCGCCAGCGAGGCACTGCATGCACTGGGCATCCCCAGCAGCCGAGCCCTGTGTGTGATCGCCTCCGACACCCCGGTGTGGCGCGAAACCCAGGAGCGCGCCGCCATGGTGCTGCGCCTGGCACCCAGCCATATACGCTTCGGGCACTTCGAGTATTTCTACTACACCAAGCGCCCCGAGCAGCAAAAGCTACTGGGTGAGCATGTGCTGGCGATGCACTTCCCCGAGTGCCTGGAGCAACCCGAACCCTATCTGGCCATGTTTCGCGAAATCGTCGAACGCAACGCTGAACTGATCGCCAAGTGGCAGGCCTACGGGTTTTGTCACGGTGTAATGAACACCGACAACATGTCGATCCTGGGCATCACCTTTGACTTCGGTCCGTTCGCCTTCCTCGACGACTTCGACGCCAACTTCATCTGCAACCATTCCGACCATGAAGGGCGTTACTCCTTCAGCAACCAGGTGCCGATCGGCCAGTGGAATCTGAGTGCCCTGGCCCAGGCATTGACGCCGTTTATCAGCGTTGAAGCCTTGCGCGAAACCCTGGGGCTTTTCTTGCCGCTGTACCAGGCCCACTACCTCGACCTGATGCGCCGTCGATTGGGTCTGACCAGTGCCGAAGACACCGATCAACACCTGGTCGAAACCTTGCTGCAAAAGATGCAAGGCAGCAGCGTCGACTACAACCTGTTTTTCCGGCGCCTGGGGGACCTCCCGGCAGAACAGGCAGTAGCACGGCTGCGAGACGAATTTGTCGATCTCAAGGGTTTTGACGAATGGGCCGCGCAGTACGTGGCCCGGGTTGCCCGAGACGGCGCAAGCGATGAAAGCGTCCGGCGTGAGCGCATGCACGCGGTCAACCCGCTGTATATCCTGCGCAACTACCTGGCACAAAAGGCCATCGATGCGGCCGAGGCCGGGGATTACAGCGAAGTGCAACGCTTGCACACGGTACTGACCCAACCGTTCACCGAACAACCGGGCATGGAAGGCTACGCCGAACGCCCGCCGGAGTGGGGCAAGCATCTGGAAATCAGCTGCTCGTCGTGATGCAAAACCGGTAAATATACTGTTGCCGGTTTTGCCCGCTCCCACAGAACCGAGGCCGGTCGCCAGTCGTCGGCCCACAAACCAGCCACAGCGTGGCGCACGCCGTAAGCCTCAGATAAACATATCCACAGGCACTTTGAAGTAATCGGCCAGCCAACGAATCTGCCGTACGTTGAGCTGGCGTTTACCGCTGAGGATTTCGGACACCACAGACTGGGTGCCGACACCTGGCAAATCGCTTTGCGTCAGCCCGTGTTCCTGCATCACCGAGCGCAGCACATCGACGCCGCTGACCTTGGGCATCGGTCGATGCTCTAGGTCGTAAGCCTCAACCCAGTCACCGATGATGTCCACCAGACTCATCAAGGGGTTGGTCTCATCATCGCCTATCAAGTCGGTCAACGTATCAAGGGCGGCGACCAGCCCGTCGTAATCGGCTTCGTTTTTCGGTTTGCGCAGCAGCGGCGCCACGAATTGCCAATGCTCTGCTGCCTGTTCGACCAATGCGTTCATGGTGCTGATTCCTTCCATTTGCCCTTGTCATAGTCACGGTGATCCAGCACATGACGGATGTAGAGGCGCTGTACCCGGTAACGCACCACGGCGATCAACCGCAGTTTGTTACCACCTATATTGAAAACATGAAACGAACCCACCTTGTCGGTGGCGGGGAAAAACGACCTCAACGCGGCGAAGTCTTCAGGGCTGAGGACTTTGATCTTGCGATACCACTCATCCAGTGCGCTCGCCGATTGCGGCCATTGTGCTTTGGCTTCCCAAATTCGTTTTGCTGTAATCACTCGCATGCAATGTCCTTATCGCATCTTGCTATGAAGGCTAAACCCGAACCCTGGCAATCGCAACTTGCGATAACGATCGCCAGACCAGCGGTGCAAAGCCCGGGGGGGTTTTTACAGCCTAGATAGAGACCTGGTGGCCGGCTTGAGCACATTGTGAGCAGATACGTCATGGGGGGTGGCGGCCCAGGTGTTCATCTGCTGAACTGCACGCCATCAATCTGGAGTCGCTGCGACAGGCGGCACCAATGGCCACTTCCAAGGAGCTCTCCATGACCGAACCGCTGCTGATCCCCTGCCCCCACTGCAACGGCCTGAACCGCATCCCCGGCGATCGCCTGGGTGAGCACCCCAAATGCGGGCGCTGCAAAAATGAAGTATTGCTGGCCAGGCCCTTCGATTTGCAGCAAACCGATTACGCCAGCCAGATCAAGGGCGACCTGCCGCTACTGATAGATGTATGGGCCGAGTGGTGCGGGCCCTGCAAGGCCTTTGCTCCGGTATTTGAGCAGGCCGCCCGCCAACTGCTGGGCAAGTGTCGGCTTGCCAAGCTCGACAGCGAGGCCAACCAGCACCTGGCGGGGCAACTGGGCATCCGTTCGATACCCAGCCTGATCCTGTTTAAAAATGGCCGCGAAATCGCACGCCAGAGCGGTGCGTTGCCATTGCAGCAACTTGGCGCCTGGCTGCGCAGCCAAGGCATCAGCGCTTAAGCGTTCTGATCCAGGTAATCGTGCAACTCCACAAACTGCTGGGTCAGCTTGTGCCTCGGGTCGAAGTGAATCAAAGGCTGGCAGGCCTGATGCGACTCTCGCATGCGCACTGAGCTGCTCAGGTACATGGGCAGCACCGGCAACCCCTCGGCAATCAGCTCATCAAGCATTTGCTGGGGCAGGCTGGCCCGGGCCTGAAACTGGTTGACCACGATGCCCTCGACCAGCAGGTCTTCATTGTGGTCTTCCTTTAGCTCAGCGATTTCAGCCAGCAGGCCATAGAGCGCCTGACGTGAAAAACTGTCGCAATCGAACGGAATCAGCACACGATCACAGGCAATCAACGCCGATACCGCGTAAAAATTCAGCGCGGGTGGAGTGTCGACATAAATGCGGTCATAGTCTTCAGCCAGCTCGTCCAGCAACTTACGCAACTTGTTGATCTTGTGCTTGGCCTCAAGCTTGGGCTGCAAATCGGCCAATTCACCCGTAGCCGTCACTACGTGCAAGTTTTCAAAGGGTGTTTCGTAAATATCGACCCGGTTTTTCTTCGAGCCCACGCCCGCTGACAAGGTGTGTTTAAAGAACTCGGCAATCCCCATAGGGATATCATCGCCGGTCAGTCCGGTCAGGTATTGAGTAGAGTTGGCCTGGGCATCCAGATCCACCAACAACGTGCGATACCCTTCGCTGGCGCTAACCGCAGCCAGGTTACACGCGATGCTGGATTTACCCACACCGCCTTTCTGGTTAAACACCACGCGACGCATTTCAAAACCTCCGTGTACCTATGAGTGTCCGAGTGTAGATGCCCTTTGCGCGGCTTAGCTACCTTGCTAAGAAATGCCCTACATCAATCGAGAATATCTCCACAAAAACAAACGAATAAATCTCTCAAATAAAATCCATTGATCCTATTTTTCTAAATTCCCAGAAAAACCACACTGGGGCTGTAAGCAATATTTGCTACGAACCAACTGCACCGGGATAATATCGCCCCTCTGTATCAAGTGCGGCGTCGATCGGTGTCCACTTTCGCATCAAGGAAGCCTGCAAGGGCGGGATGAACTCCAGTGATCAATTTCAATATCGCCGCGTGGCGCGCCTGGGCTCCAGGCCTCGACACCGTGGCCGATTGGCAAGCCTGGAGCCAGCACCCCTGTGTACTTGCTGCCAACAGCGCAGCACCCGATGTCTCATTTTTACCCGCCATGCAACGGCGCCGCCTCAGCCGCCTGGCTCGCATGGCATTCTGCGTCGGCTGGCCATTGGCCGAAGGCTGTGAAGCATTACCGCTGGTCTTTGCCTCGCGTCACGGTGAAACCCCGCGCACATTCGACATACTCAGCGACCTTGCGGCGGATCAGCCCTTGTCCCCCACTCAGTTCAGCCTCTCGGTGCATAACGCCGTGATTGGACTGTGGTCGATCATGCGCGGCGAAACCAGCGAAATGACCGCTATTGCTGCCGCCGGAGACGGCCTGGAGCACGGCCTGATCGAAGCCTGCGCCCTGCTCAATGAAGGCGCGCCCGCCGTGTTGCTGATCATCACCGAAGAGCAGCCACCCGAGGCCTATGCACGCTGTATCAATGACGTGCCCTTCCCTTATGCCCTGGGCCTGCTGCTGACCCCGGGCGAGCAATGGCAGGTTTCACTCGCCAGTGGTACCGCAAGCATTGAACAGGCTAAATGGCCCCATGCCCTGAACCTTTTGCGCCATCTGTTCGATGAAAAGGCGACATTCCAACACACCTGGAAAAACCGTGTGTGGAACTGGCAACGCAGCCTGTGAGCGCCCGCCGTGATGCTTATGCCTGGCGCTTGATCGCCACTGCCATCAGCTTTGCACTGTTCGGTATCGGTTGCCTGTGCCTGCGTCTGGTGATTTTTCCGGTGCTGAGTTGCCTGCCGGGCGATGCCACGCGTCACCGCGAGCGTGCCCGTTTTACCGTCAGCCGCCTGTTCTGGCTGTTTATTCGCACCATGGCGCGCATGGGCGTGCTGACCTATGACGTCCAGGGTGCCGAGCGGCTAGGCCGCCCCGGGCAGATGATCATCGCCAACCACCCGTCGCTAATCGATGTGGTTTTTTTGATCGGCCTGGTGAGAAACGCCAATTGCGTGGTCAAACAGAGCCTTTGGCAAAACCCGTTTACCCGTAGCCCTGTGCGTGCGGCGCAATACATCAGCAATGATGGCAGCGTAGACATGCTCGATAACGCTGCGGGGGCGTTGCAGCAAGGCCAGACCCTGGTGATTTTCCCGGAAGGCACGCGTACCCGGCCAGGCCATGCGCCATCCTTTCATCGCGGGGCCGCCGCGATTGCACTGCGGGGTGCGAAGATCCTTACACCGGTGGTGATCAAGGTCAGCCCCACCACGCTGACCAAGGCCGAGCCCTGGTATCGCATACCCGAGCGTCGCGTGCACTTCAGCTTTCGGGTCGGTGCCGATATAGATCCACATACATTTTCCGCGCTTGGCCCGCCGCCCAAAGCCTCGCGCCTGCTCAACGACTTCGTGCATGACTATTTTATTAAGGAGCTCGCCACAGATGAGCGATCTGAAAAACGATATTAAACAGCTGATCATCGATGCCCTGGGCCTCGAAGACATCAGTGTCAGCGACATTGGCGACGATCAAACCCTGTTTGGCGACGGCCTGGGGCTGGACTCGGTCGACGCACTGGAGCTGGGCCTGGCGATTCAAAAGACCTACGGCATCAAAATAGACGCCGACGCCAAAGATACACGCAATCATTTTTCCAACGTGGCCAGCCTTGCGGCTTTTGTCACCGCCAAACAGGCAGCCTGAGACCGAACCATGCAAAACCGTGACGACATTTTCAACACCCTGCGCGACGCTCTGGTCGAACTTTTCGAACTGGAACCCGAACGCATCACCCTGGACGCCAACCTGTATCAGGATCTGGAAATCGACAGCATTGACGCTGTCGACCTGATTGACCATATCAAGCGTAAAACCGGCAAACGAATCGCCGCTGAAGAATTCAAATCGGTGCGTACCGTCAATGACGTGGTCGAGGCGGTTTACCGCCTGGTTCACGCTGACGCATGAACCGCCTGATTGGCCTCGGCCTGTTGCTGGCCGGACTGATGTACCCCTTTGCGGTGTATTTCGGCATGGCCCATTTCGCCCCGTGGCAATTCGCGCTGCTGCTGGGCAGCCTGTGGCTGGCCCGCGCCCTGACCGGCGAACGCCGCCCGGGCAGTCTGTTGATGGCGGTGATTGCATTGATGTTCTGCGCCCTGCTGGGGCTGTTCAACAGCCCGGCACTGTTGCGCTGGTACCCGGTGCTGGTCAGCACGTTCATGCTTTGCCTGTTCGGCCTGAGCCTGAAGTACGGGCCGCCAATGATCGAGCGGCTGGCGCGGTTGCGCGAGCCCGTGCTGCCCGATATTGCAATTGATTACACGCGGCAGGTGACCAAGGTCTGGTGCCTGTTCTTCATGCTAAACGGATTAGTCGCAGCCTGCCTGACGCTGTGGGCGCCGCTGAGCTGGTGGACGTTGTACAACGGCCTGATCGCCTACGCGCTGATGGGGCTGCTGTTTTTCATTGAATGGCTGATACGACAGAAGGTAAGAGGCCGGGCATGAATTGGATAAATCTTGAGCACCTGTTGCTCAAGGGGCACGCAGATCGCCGGGTCAGCGTTGACCCCGAACTGAACCACGACACCCTGCGTGAACGGGCCCTGCGCCTGGCGGGCGGCCTGCAACAGCGCGGCGTGCGACGCGTTGCCGTACACCTTGAAGATGCCGCCGAGCTGGCGCAGGCCTTGCTCGGTGCCTGGCAGGCCGGAGTCAGCGTGCTCTTGCCCGCCGACCTGCAAGCGCAAACCCGCCTTCGATGGGACAGCCAGGTTGACCTGTGGATAACTCAAAGCGAAGAGTTGCAGGACCTGTACGCCGATCCTCTGCCTGCAGCGCAACTGGATCTGGACCAGTGCCAGCTCAGTTTGTGCACCTCGGGCTCCAGCGGCGAACCCAAACGGATCGACAAAAGCCTGCGCCAGATGGCCAACGAGGTTCAGGCACTGGAGCAACTGTGGGGTGCTGATCTGGGTGATGCATGCATTATTGCCAGTGTGGCGGCGCAACACATCTACGGGCTGTTGTTCCGTGTGTTGTGGCCTCTGTGCGCAGGCCGCAGCTTTGTACGCAAACAACTGGCCTTCCCTGAAGACATGCAACGCGCCAGCCGTGAGCACGCTGCTTTTGCCTGGATCGCCAGCCCGGCCTTGCTCAAGCGCATGGCCGACAACCTCGACTGGCCGGCGTTAAGCTCGGTCCGCCGAGTATTTTCTTCTGGCGGTGCCCTGCCCGAAGAAGCAGCCCGGACGCTGTTCGAACGCCTGGGCCAGTGGCCGACCGAGATCCTCGGCAGCTCCGAAACCGGCGGTATCGCCTGGCGTCAGGGGCAACACCTGTGGCAGCCCTTTGCCGATGTGCAATTGAGCCAGAGCAGTGACGGCGCCTTGATCATCGCCTCTAGCTACTTGCCCAAGGGCCATGTCGAACACACGGCTGATGCCGCCCGTATTGAAGCCGACGGGCGATTTGAGTTGCTCGGGCGACTGGATCGCATCGTCAAACTCGAAGAGAAACGTATTTCCCTGCCAATGCTGGAGCAGGCGCTGGTCTCCCATGACTGGGTAGCCGAAGCCCGCCTGGGCGTGGTGCATGACAAACGCGCCTCACTGGGCGCCCTGCTGGTGCTCAGCGCCAGTGGCCTGTTTGCCCTGCGCGAACAGGGGCGCCGAGCCCTGACTCACACCCTGCGCCAGCACTTGAGTCAGCACTGCGAAGCCGTGGCCTTGCCGCGCCGCTGGCGTTTGCTGCGCCAGTTACCACTCAACAGCCAGGGCAAGCTGCCACAGGCCCGAGTCGATGCATTGTTACTCGCACCCCGGCCCAAGCTGCCGGAAGTGTTGAGCCAAAGCGAAGACGCCGGTCAGTGGACGCTGAACCTGTCGATCCCGCCGGACCTGGCGTTCTTCAGCGGCCATTTCCCCAAAACACCGGTGTTGCCGGGTGTGGTGCAAGTGGACTGGGCAATGGTGTTGGGCCAGCAACTGCTCGACCTGCCGCCGCGTTTTGCCGGGATGGAAGTACTCAAGTTCCAGCAACTGGTGCGCCCCGGGGACGCCATTGAATTAACCCTGCGCTTTGACAGCGAACGCGCAAAATTGCACTTCGCCTACCGCAACGCCACTGCACCCTGTTCCAGTGGTCGCATCGTGCTGGAGGCCCCCTGTGGATAACAGTAATAGTCCCGTGCATAACCCCTGCGCCGTGATCCCGGTGTACAACCACGAAACCGCCGTGCCTGGCGTGGTCGCGGCCCTGCGCGCCGCCGGTTTGCCCTGTGTGCTGGTCGACGACGCCAGCAGCCCCGCTTGCGCCGCTGTTCTTGGTGAGCTTGCCCGTGGCGAAAACATCTTCCTCATTCGTCTGGCCGTCAATCAGGGCAAAGGCGGCGCAGTCATGGCCGGTCTTCGTGAAGCCATGCAACTGGGCTTTACCCATGCCCTGCAAGTGGATGCAGATGGCCAGCACGATCTGCGCAACGTCGCTACTTTCATGCGGGTTTCACAGCAAAACCCTGCAGCGCTGGTCTGCGGTTACCCACAATACGATGCCAGCGTGCCCAAGGGCCGCCTGTATGCGCGTTACCTGACCCATGTGTGGGTGTGGATCAACAGCCTTTCATTGCAGATTCCCGACTCGATGTGCGGTTTTCGGGTCTACCCGCTGGCGCCGACCCTCGCACTGATCAACTCGGTAACGCTGGGCAAGCGCATGGATTTCGACCCCGAGATCCTGGTTCGCCTGGCGTGGCGCAACCAGCCGATGTGCTGGCTGCCGACCCAGGTCCACTACCCGCAGGACGGTCTCTCGCACTTTCGCCTGTTCCATGACAATGCGCTGATTTCGAGCATGCACACCAAGCTGTTTTTCGGCATGTTGATACGCTTGCCGGGCATCCTCTGGAGGCGCTGCAAAGCATGAATGAACCTCAACAGCATTGGGCTGCCCACAAAGAGCGCGGCAGTTTCCGGCTGATGAAGCTCACCGCCCTGGGCGTCAGGTTGCTGGGCCGACGTGTGCTCAGCCCGGTGCTTTACGCCATTGTGCTGTACTTCTTTGTGTTCGGCGGCCGCGCACGACGCAGCATCTGGCAATACCAGCAGCGCCTGGCCGACTGGAGCGAGCAAAGCGAGTTGCGCCCTACTCGCTGGCGGGTATTCGGGCAGTTCATGGCGTTTGCCGACGCCCTGCTCGACAAGCTCGATGTATGGAATGGCCGTCTCAAGATCGAAGACATCGAAATCGTTGACCCCGCGCTGCTGCGCAATCAACTGCGCGGCGAACGCGGGCAGATGCTGGTAGGCGCCCACTTGGGGAACCTTGAAGTCTGCCGTGCGCTCGCCGAACTGGGCGAGCAGGTGACCATGAATGTGCTGGTTCACACCCGGCATGCCGAACACTTCAACCGCCTGCTGGGCGAAGCCGGGGCCAGCCATTTACGGTTGATTCAGGTCAGTGAACTCAACCCGGCGGTGATGCTGCAACTCAACCAGCGCCTGGAAAACGGCGAATGGCTGGCCATCGCCGGTGACCGCGTACCACTCAATGGCGGGCGCCATATAGAGGTCGGTTTCCTCGGCTATACGGCAGCATTCCCCCAAGGCCCGTGGTTGCTGGCAGGACTGCTCAAATGCCCGGTCAATCTGATGTTCTGCCTCAAACACAAAGGCCGTTATCGAGTCATCCTCGAACCCTTTGCCCGCGAAGTGGTGTGGCGACGCAATAACCGCGAGCAGGTGATCGACGACTGGGCCACGCTCTACGCCGACCGCCTGGGCTACTACTGCCTGCAGGCACCGCAACAATGGTTCAACTTTTACCCTTTCTGGAAGACCGATGACGACGCATCCGCATGAGCCAGTAACCTTCGGCCAAACCCCGTTGCGCATTGAAGACGTGCTGGCCCTGGCCAATCGTCAGGCGCCAACGCGGCTGCAGGACGACCCCGACTACCGCGAGCGCATCGCCAAGGGCGCGCGCTTTCTCGACTCGCTGCTGGACAAGGAAGGCGTGATCTATGGCGTAACCACCGGCTACGGCGACTCCTGCGTGGTTGCGGTGCCGCTGGAGCACGTCGAAGCCTTGCCCCGCCACCTCTACACCTTCCACGGTTGCGGCCTGGGCAAATTGCTCGATGCGCAAGCCACCCGCGCGGTGCTTGCGGCACGCTTGCAGTCGCTGTGCCACGGCGTGTCGGGGGTGCGCATAGAGTTGCTGGAACGATTGCAGGCCTTTATTGCCCACGACATCCTGCCACTGATCCCCGAAGAAGGCTCGGTGGGGGCCAGTGGCGACCTGACGCCACTGTCTTACGTGGCCGCAACCCTGTCGGGCGAACGCGAAGTCCTGTTCAAGGGCGAGCGCCGCCTTGCAGCAGATGTGCACCGGGAACTGGGCTGGACACCGCTGATACTTCGGCCCAAGGAAGCGCTGGCACTGATGAACGGTACCGCCGTGATGACCGGCCTCGCCTGCCTGGCCTATGCCCGCGCCGACTACCTGCTCAAACTGGCCACGCGCATCACCGCCCTCAACGTGGTGGCGCTGCAAGGCAACCCCGAGCACTTTGACGAACGCCTGTTTGCCACCAAGCCGCACCCGGGACAAATGCAGGTCGCTGCCTGGATCCGTCAGGACCTCGCCATCGATGCCCCCACCGCACCGTTGCATCGCCTGCAAGACCGCTACTCGCTGCGTTGCGCGCCCCATGTGCTGGGCGTGCTGGCAGACAGCCTGAGCTGGCTGCGCGGGTTTATCGAGACCGAACTCAACAGCGCCAACGACAACCCGATCATTGACGCCGAAGAGGAGCGCGTACTGCACGGCGGGCACTTCTACGGCGGCCATATCGCCTTTGCGATGGACAGCCTCAAGACCTTGGTGGCCAACGTCGCCGACCTGCTCGACCGCCAGCTCGCCCTGCTGGTGGACGTGCGCTACAACCACGGCCTGCCGAGCAACCTGTCGGGCGCCAGCGCAGAACGGGCAATGCTCAACCACGGCTTTAAAGCAGTGCAGATAGGTACCAGCGCCTGGACTGCCGAGGCATTGAAAAACACCATGCCGGCCAGCGTCTTCTCACGCTCCACGGAATGCCATAACCAGGACAAGGTGAGCATGGGCACCATCGCCGCTCGTGATGCGATCCGCGTACTGGAGTTGACCGAGCAGGTGGCAGCGGCCACCTTGCTGGCTGCCCATCAGGGCGTTTGGCTGCGCAGCCGTGCCGAAGACGCTCGCCCGTTGCCGCCGGCGCTGGCGCAGATGCATGCCGAACTGGCCAAAGATTTTGCCCCCGTGGTTGAAGACCGCGCCCTGGAAGCCGAACTGCGTTTGTGCCTGAGCCGCATCGCCCAACAACACTGGAGGCTGCATGCGTAGTAAAGGGGTTTTTCACGTTGATACCGAAGTGTTGGTGCCGTTTTTCGACATCGATACCATGCACGTGGTGTGGCACGGGCATTACGTCAAATACCTCGAAGTGGCGCGCTGTGCGCTGCTTGACCATATCGGTCACAACTACACGCAGATGCTCGAAGCGGGTTATGCGTGGCCGGTGATCGACATGCAGTTGCGTTATGTCCGCGGCGCCACGTTCGGCCAGCGGATCAACGTGCGCGCCAGCCTGGTGGAATGGGAGAACCGCCTGAAGATTAATTATCTGATTAGCGATGCGGTCACGGGTGAGCGTTTGACTAGGGCAGTTACAGTGCAGGTGGCGGTTGAAATTGAGAGCCGGGAGATGCAATTGGCCTCGCCTGGGTGTTTTGTGCGGGCTGTAGAGCGGGTGCTGTCATGAATGGATCAAAAGCCCCTCACCCTAGCCCTCTCCCAAAGGGAGAGGGGATTGACCGCGGCGCACTCAAGAACTCAGCCATTCTGCCCCCTCTCCCTCTGGGAGAGGGCAAAGGCCGCACCCGTCTCTCATTGCTGTTCGCCGCCTTGCTGTTCACCCCACTGGCCCACGCCTTCGACCTGCAACAACTGAGCGAACAACTGGCCAAGCCCCAGGTGATCCACGGTGATTTCATCCAGGAAAAACACCTGCGCGCGCTGCCCAAGCCACTCACCAGCACCGGCACATTTGTCCTGGCCAAGGACCACGGCCTGCTCTGGCAACTGAAAACCCCGCTGCAACAGGATTACCGCATCAACGCCCAGGGCATCGCCCGACGCGACGGCACGCAATGGCAGATGCTCCCGGGCAAAAGCGCGGGCGCCGAGCAGAACCGTTTGTTCCTCGCTGTTTTGCAAGGCGACAGCAGCGGCCTGCAACGTGATTTCGACCTGCAATTACAAGGCGAACCCAGCCGCTGGGCGCTGACGCTGACACCACGTTCACTGCTGCTCAAGCAAGTGTTCACCCGGATCAATATTGAAGGCGGCGAGCTGGTGCAACGTATCGAACTGCAAGAAGCCCAAGGTGACAGCACGCTGCTAAAAATGCCAAACAGCGTCGGCAATCAACCCTTGAGCGACGCGGAGCAAAACGACTTTGCGCAGTGAGCGCTGGCTGCCACGGGCCTTTCTGGTTCTGTTGCTGGCCGTGATGGCACTGGCTGGCTGGCAGTGGCGCCACGGTGCGCCGCTGTCGGCCAACCTGATGGAGCTGGTGCCGGGCGACACACCGGATGCGCTGGAGCTCAGCGCCGAACAGCGCATGCAAGAGCCCCTGAACCGCGAAATGCTGGTGCTGGTCGCCAGTGCAGACCGTCAGCAGGCGATCGCCAGCGCTCAACAATTGGGCGAGCAATGGCAAGCCAGCGGCCTGTTTGAAAAGGTCCAGTGGGACCTGCAAGCCGACCTCCCGGCCCTGCGCGAGCAACTGCTGCGCGGGCGTCTGGCGATGCTCTCGAACGCCGACCGTACCCAGTTGATCGAACACCCCGAGGCCTTTATCCAGCAGCGGGTGCAGGCGTTGTTCGACCCCTTTACCGGCTTTAGCCTGGTGCCCAGCCAGGATGACTGGCTGGGCCTGACCGGTCGCATTCAAAACAGCCAGCCGCAACACGGTGCGGTGCAACTGGACATTGGCAGCGGCGCCCTGATTGCCGATGCCGACGGCAAAAGCTGGGTGCTGTTGCGCGCCCGTACGCAAGGCAATGCATTCGATATGAAGCTGCCTCTGCGGGTCGCCGAACTGCTCGAACAGAGCCGTGAGCAGGTCGCTAAAAACGATGTGCAATTACTCGCCGCCAGCGGCCTGCTGTATGCCGCCAGCGGGCAACAACAAGCCAGCCGGGAAATCACCTGGGTCGGCGGTGGTGCAACGGTGGGTATTTTGCTGCTGTTGCTGCTGGCCTTCCGGCGCTGGCGCGTGCTGCTGGCCTTCGTTCCAGTGCTGGTGGGCATGCTGTTTGGCGCCGTGGCCTGTGTCGCGTGGTTTGGCAGCATGCACGTGATGACACTGGTGCTGGGCTCCAGCCTGATCGGCGTGGCGGTGGATTACCCCCTGCATTACCTGTCCAAAAGCTGGAGCCTGAGACCCTGGCGCAGCTGGCCCGCCTTGCGCCTGACCTTGCCCGGTCTGAGCCTGAGCCTGGCCACCAGTTGCATCGGTTATCTGGCGCTGGCTTTCACGCCCTTCCCGGCGTTGACACAAATCGCCCTTTTTTCCGCGGCCGGGTTGATCGGCGCTTACTTGAGTGCGGTGTGCCTGCTGCCGGCGCTGCTCAAAGGCGTCGAGTTGCGTCCTGCGCAATGGCCACTGAGCATTGCGCAAAGTCTGCTTGATGCACGCGCAGCACTGCTGAAAAAAGTCCCGACGGCTGCGCTGCTGGCACTGCTGCTGACCTTTTGTGCCGCCGGCTTGTGGCAGCTCACCAGCAAAAACGACATCCGCCAATGGGTCGGCGCCCCGCCACAGTTGATGAACGAAGCCCAGGCCATTGCGCGCATCACCGGCTATCAGCCAACCAGCCAGTTCTTTCTGGTACGCGCCGACAACGAACAGCAATTACTGGAGCGCCAGAGCAGCCTGAGCCAGCGCCTGGAACAGTTGATCGGCAGCGGCAAGTTGCAAGGCTTTCTGGCCCTCAACCAACTGGTCAGCCAGCCCGGCGAGCAACAACGATTGCGCGCCGCCCTCAGCGCGCTGCCTCAACACTGGCAGCCGCTGCTGGCGCTGGGCGTACCCGAAAGCGCCTTGCAAACCGAGCTGGCGCAGTTGCAAGCCTTGCCCGATCAGTCAATCGACGATGCGCTGGCAGGCCCGTTGGCCGAACCATGGCGAGCACTATGGCTGGGCAAAAATACCGACGGCGTCGCCGCGATGGTCAGCCTGCAAGGTTTAAATGATGCCAGCCTGTTGCGTGCGCAAACGCAGGACTTGCCCGGTGTGAAACTGGTGGATCGCCTGGGGGACTTGAACAAAGTGTTTGCGGCCACACAAATCAGCGCTGCTGAGTTGAAGCTGTTGTCATGCGCGCTGATCGTCGTGCTATTGATCGCTCCGTTCGGCTTTGGCGGAGCATTGCGCATCGTTGCGCTGCCGCTCCTCGCCGCCCTGTGCAGCCTCGCCAGCCTTGGCTGGCTGGGCCAGCCGCTGACCTTGTTCAGCCTGTTCGGCTTATTGCTGGTCACCGCCATCAGCGTCGACTACGCGATCCTGATGCGCGAGCAAATCGGTGGTGCGGCCGTCAGCTTGCTGGGCACCTTGCTGGCCGCCCTGACCACATGGCTGTCGTTTGGCTTGCTGGCGGTGTCGAGTACACCGGCGGTGAGCAATTTCGGCTTGTCGGTGAGCCTGGGGTTGGCGTTCAGCTTTATCCTCGCCCCCTGGGCCGGTAAACAGGAGCATAAGCCGTGTTGACGGGTCTGTTCTGGCTGCTGGCGTTAGTCCTGTTTGCGCTGGCCACTCACGTGGGTCGGCGCTTTCGCATGATCCCGATTGTCAGCCAGTTGTTGCTGGCGTCCATCGGTTTGCCGTTGCTGATGCTGTTCTGGATCGAGCCGCACTGGCAGCTCAACGGTGCGCAACTGGTGGCGCCGGTCTGGCTCAAAAGCCTTTACAGCCTGAGCTTCGCCCTGTTGCTGGGGACCATCTTGAGCGACGTGATTGATCTGCGACTGGACCGCCAGAGCCTGAAAATCGCCCTGCCCAGCTTTGCCGTGCCCTTCGTCAGCGGGCTCGCCTGCGCCGTCTGGCTGTTGCCCGAGCAACCCTGGCTGAATTCGCTGGCCGTGGGGCTGGTGTTTGCCATCACTGCCATCCCGGTGCTGTACCTGTACCTGCGCCATATCGACTACCCGCCTGCTGCCTCCCGTCGCCTGGTGCAAAGCGCAATTGTGATCGACCTGACCTGCTGGAGCCTGTTCGGCCTGGCCCAGGGCAGCCTGAACCTGAGCAGTGTATTACTGCCGCTGGCCGGGGCTTTATTGCCGCTGCTGATGCGCGGCCTGCGCATTCGTCAGCCGCTGTGCTACAGCCTGAGTTTTTTCTCACTGTTGGTGGTGGCTGAACATTACCGCCTCAATGCGTTGATATTTGGCGTCGGCTATCTGGTCTGCATGGCATGGCTCAAGGTACCGCTGGTGATGCCGTTAAAGGCCGTGTGGCTTGAGCGCATGCAGACCACGCTGGCGATCCCGCTGATTCTGACGTTCGGCATTGTGCAGATTGATGTACACAGCGCCCTGGGCCAGATAAGCCCGCTGCAACTGGCGGCCCTGTTGCTTCTGCCGATGGCCAGCAAACTGCTGGGCAACTGGCTCGGACTGAGCTGGGCCACGCCCTCGTTTGCAGGCGCCAGCCGATGGCGTGAAAGCCTGCTGCTGAACATTCGCGGGTTGAGTGAGATCGTATTCCTCAACTTGCTGCTGCAACAACAGCTGATCAGTCCCGCGTTGTACTTCGCGTTGATACTGATGAGCCTCATCGCCACGCTGCTGCCGGCGCTGGCGGGTATGAGCAACCCCCCCTTGAAGTCTGCCGTGGTACCCGGCAAGGAGCGCCTGTGTCAGGAATAGAAATGGAACGTCGTCAGGTTGTAGTCATCGGTGCAGGACCCTCCGGCGCCATTGCCTCGGCCCTACTTAAACGCAAGGGCCACGATGTGCTGGTTATCGAGCGCCAGCACTTCCCGCGCTTTTCGATTGGCGAAAGCCTGCTTTCGCACTGCATCGACTTCATCGAAGAAGCGGGCATGCTGGACGCGGTGCAGGCCGCCGGCTTCCAGCTGAAAAACGGTGCTGCCTTCGCCTGGGGCGAGCAATACAGCGCCTTCGATTTTGGTGACACATTCAGTAACGGCAAACCCACCACCTTTCAGGTGCAACGCGCGGACTTCGACAAACTGCTGGCCGATCAAGCCGCGCTGCAAGGTGTCGAAATCCGTTATGGCGAAACCGTGATCAGCACGGATATCGAGCGTGCCAAACCGCTCCTGCACATTGAGCGCGAAGACACCAGCCGCTATCAGGTTGAAGCTGACTTCATTCTCGACGCCAGCGGCTACGGCCGCGTATTGCCGCGCTTGCTCGACCTTGAAGCACCGTCGAACTTTCCGCTGCGTCAGGCGGTGTTTACCCACGTGGAAGACCGCATCGATTACGCAGGTTTTGATCGCAACAAAATCCTTATTACCACCCACCCGACCCAGCGCGACATCTGGTTCTGGAGCATCCCGTTCAGTAATGGCCGCACGTCGGTGGGCGTGGTGGCGGCAGCCGGGCATTTCGAAGGCCGCAGTGAAAACCTCGACACCTGCCTGCGCAGTTTTATCGATGAAACCCCCAGCCTGCAACGGGTGCTGGCCAATGCCGTATGGGACACTCCGGCCCGTACCCTGGGCGGTTACTCGGCCAACGTCAAAACCCTGCACGGCCCTGGTTTTGCACTATTGGGCAACGCTGCCGAGTTCCTCGACCCGGTGTTCTCCTCGGGCGTAACCATCGCCATGCGTTCAGCGAGCATGGCGGCGGGCGTGCTGCACCGTCAGTTGCAAGGCGAGGCGGTGGACTGGCAAAGCGAGTTTGCCGAACCGCTCAAGCGCGGGGTCGACACCTTCCGTTGCTATGTTGAAGGCTGGTACGCCGGCACCTTCCAGGACGTGATCTACCACCCCGGTAGCCAGCCGCATATTCGCCGCATGATCAGCTCGATCCTGGCCGGTTATGCCTGGGACGAAAGCAACCCCTTTGTCAGCGAGTCCAGGCGCCGTTTGCGCATGCTGTCGGATATCTGCGCCACGGAGCCCGCATGAAACCTCTGAGCGATACCTACGTTGAAGAAACCCGCCTGGGGTTCTGGTTCTTGCGCAGCCACACCTGGCAGCACCATGTACTGCGGGTGGCCATCAATGACCTGCGCAGCCTGTTCAGTGATGAACTGCCAACCGCGCCGGTGATCCTCGATGCCGGTTGCGGCCAGGGCAAATCGTTCCAATACCTGGACAAAACCTTCGCACCGAAGCGCCTGATCGGCCTCGATGCTGATCCCCTGAGCCTGCACTTGAGCGCCGAAGAAGCCCGGCGTCAGGGCATCGACATTGAGCTGATCGGCAGCGATTGCGCTGAGCTGAAGGTGGCCGATGACAGCATCGACATCCTGTTCTGTCACCAGACTTTTCATCACCTGGTGCAACAGGACCGGGCATTGGCCGAGTTCTACCGGGTGCTCAAGCCCGGTGGTTACTTGCTGTTTGCCGAGTCCACCGAAGCCTATATCGATACCTGGGTGATCCGCTGGCTGTTCCGTCACCCCATGCATGTGCAAAAAAGCGCAGCGCAATACCTGGAAATGATCCGTGACCAGGGCTTTGAATTTGAGCCACAGAATATCTCCTATCCTTACCTGTGGTGGAGTCGCTCCAAGGACTTCGGCCTGTTGGAGCGGGTTGGCTTGCTAAAGCCAAAACCGGTGGGCCAGCGTGATGAAACCCTGGTCAACGTGGTGGCGCGCAAACCCCAATCCCCTGTGGGAGCGGGTTTACTCGCGACAGGATCGCTGCTGTGAATCAGATGAACCGAGTTGCCTGCATCGCGAGCAAGCCCGCTCCCACACGGATAATGTTTGTGTGGTTAGTGATGTGCATGCTGCTCAGTAGCTGCACCAGCTTGCCGCTGCCCAGGAAAACGCCAACCCTGGCCCTGCCCATGCAATTGCATATCCAGCGCGAACAGGCCGAACAACGGCAAGACTGGTTGCTGGTGATCCAGCAGCAAGGACCTGCCCTACGCTGGTCGCTGATGGACCCCCTGGGTATTCCGCTGGCGCGCCAATTACTGCAAGACGGCACCTGGCAGGCCGACGGTCTGTTGCCGCCCAACCCCGAGGCCCGCGAACTCTTCGCCTCGCTATTGTTTGCACTGACACCGGCAACTGAGCTGGCGGACAATTATCCACAAGCAAAAACTGCGGCTGACTTGCGAGTTATTGAACAGCGCTGGCAAGTGCACTACCAGCAACCCGAGGCATTTCGCATCGATATGAAGGGCGATCTGCATTACACAATCAGCCCGCTGGAGGCCGCCCCATGACTGCTTACCTCAACGCACTGGGCGTGGTCTGCTCTCTGGGCCGAGGCCCCGCCGAAGTGGCGAGCAAACTGTTTGCCGGTGACTGCTCGGGCATGCAGCGGCAAAGCGGCTGGGTGCCTGAACGCTCGCCGACCATCGGCGCGGTAAGCGGCGAACTGGCAGCGATCCCCGCTGGGCTCGAACAGCAAAACAGCCGCAACAACCGACTGTTGCTCGAAGCCGCATTGCAAATACAGGGCGATATTGAGCAAGCAATCGCTACTTTCGGCCGCGATCGTATTGCCATCGTGCTGGGCACCAGTACCTCGGGCATTGATGAAGCCAGTCAGGGCATTGCCCATTACCTGCAGCATCAGCAGTTCCCCGCTGATTACAGCTATCAGCAACAAGAGCTGAGTGCACCGGCCACGTTCCTGGCCGACTGGCTGAACATCAGCGGGCCGGCCTATGTGATCTCCACCGCCTGTACCTCCAGCGCCCGGGCGCTGATGAGCGCCCAGCGGTTGCTGGACATGAACCTGTGCGACGTAGTGCTGTGCGGCGGAGTCGACACGCTATGCAAATTGACGCTCAACGGTTTTTCGGCGCTGGAAGCGGTGGCGGATGAGCGCTGCAACCCGTTTTCGGTCAACCGTCGAGGCATCAATATCGGCGAAGCGGCAGCGCTGTTCTTGATGAGCAGGCACCCCGCCAACGGCCACACCATCGCTCTGCTCGGCGCAGGCGCCAGCAGTGACGCGCACCATATTTCCGCCCCGGAGCCCAGCGGCCGCGGCGCCGTACAAGCCATGCACAAAGCCTTGGGCCGCGCGGGTTTACAGCCCGCTCAGATCGGTTACCTGAACCTGCATGGCACCGCCACCCAGCACAACGATGCGATGGAAAGCCACGCCGTGTCGCAGGTGTTCGCCAACGGTGTGCCGTGTTCGTCGACCAAACCCATGACCGGCCATACCCTGGGTGCGGCTGGCGCGCTGGAAGCTGCCTTCTGCTGGCTGAGCCTGAGCCACGGTGGTGCTTTGGCGCCCCATGTCTGGGACGGCCAAGGCGACCCGGCGCTGCCGGCGCTAAACTGGGTTACCCCCGGCCAGACCCTCGCACCCGCCCCACAGCGCTGCCTGATGAGCAATTCGTTTGCCTTCGGCGGCAATAACGTCAGCCTGATTATCGGAGAGGCCCCATGATTGACTGGCCACTCGCCGAACTGCTGCCCCACGCTGGCGACATGATCCTGATCGATCAGGTCCTGGCGTTTGATGAAGAGCAGATTGAAACCCGCCTGATCGTAAAAGCCGGCGGCCTGTTCAACCGCGAAGACGGTAGCCTGCCCGCCTGGACAGGCATTGAATTGATGGCGCAAAGCGTCGCGGCCTACGCCGGTTGTCGCGCCCGCTTGCAGGGCCGCCCCGTGGCGCTGGGCTTTTTGTTGGGCACACGTAAATTTGAATGTAACGTCGAACATTTCCCGCTCGGCGCCCCGCTGCATATCCACGCCCTGCGCTCACTGGAAGACGACAACGGCATGGGCGTATTCGAGTGTCACCTCACCGGCCCCGGTATCCATGCCAGCGCCCGCCTGAACGTGTTCCGTCCGCCCCAGGCTGACACCTACCTTGCTCAAACACCCCGGGAGACCCGCCATGACTGAGTCCATTCTGGTCACAGGTTCCAGCCGTGGCATTGGCCGCGCCATCGCCTTGCGCCTGGCCCAAGCCGGCTTCGATCTGGTCCTGCATTGCCGTAGCGGCCGCAGCGAAGCCGATGCCGTCATGGCCGAAGTACACGCCTTGGGTCGCAGTGCCCGGGTGTTGCAATTCGACGTATCGGATCGCACCCAATGCAAAGCCATTCTGGAAGCCGACGTTGAAACCCACGGCGCCTACTACGGCGTAGTGCTCAATGCCGGCCTGACTCGCGACGGCGCCTTTCCAGCGCTGAGCGAAGACGATTGGGACGTGGTGATGCGCACCAACCTCGACGGCTTTTACAACGTGCTGCACCCGGTGATGATGCCGATGATCCGCCGCCGCGCAGCCGGGCGTATCGTCTGCATTACTTCGGTCTCGGGCCTGATCGGCAACCGCGGGCAGGTCAACTACAGCGCTTCCAAGGCCGGTTTGATCGGCGCCGCCAAGGCTCTGGCCATCGAGCTGGGCAAACGCAAAATCACCGTCAACTGCGTCGCGCCGGGGCTGATCGACACCGCCATGCTTGACGAAAACGTACCGGTAGACGAACTGATGAAAATGATCCCCGCCCAACGCATGGGCACCCCCGAAGAAGTCGCGGGGGCGGTCAACTTTTTGATGTCGGCCGAAGCGGGCTATATCACCCGCCAGGTGCTGGCCGTCAACGGAGGGTTGTGCTGATGAAACGCGTCGTTGTCACCGGCATGGCCGGTATCACCTCGCTGGGCAGTGACTGGGCCAGTATCGAAGCCAACTTTGTGGTCGGGCGCAGCGGTATCCGGCGCATGGACGAGTGGGACCGGTTCGCTGAACTTAACACCCGACTGGCCGGCCCCATTGATGACTTTGTGGTGCCCGCCCACTGGACCCGCAAGCAACTGCGCAGCATGGGCCGCGTGTCGCGGCTGGCCGTCGGCGCTGCAGAGCAGGCCCTGCAGGACGCCGGCCTGCACGGCAACCCGATCATTCGCGACGGGCGCATGGGCGTAGCCTGCGGCTCGTCCACCGGCAGCACCGACGAGATCATGGCGTTCGGCAATATGCTGCTCAACTCGGTGGCAGACGGCCTCAATGCCAACAGCTACGTACGGATGATGCCGCACACCACAGCGGCCAATATCAGCATCTTCTTTGGCCTGACCGGGCGCCTGATCCCGACCTCCAGTGCCTGCACCAGCGGCAGCCAGGGGATCGGCTATGCCTACGAGGCCATCAAGTTCGGCCGCCTGCCGCTGATGCTCGCCGGCGGCGCCGAAGAACTGTGCCCCACCGAAGCGATGGTGTTTGACGCACTGTACGCCACCAGCCTGAAAAACGACGCCCCGCACACCAGCCCACGCCCCTACGACAGTGGTCGTGACGGCCTGGTGATCGGCGAAGGCAGCGGCATGCTGGTACTCGAAGAGCTGGAACACGCACTGGCCCGTGGCGCCCATATCCACGCAGAAATCGTCGGCTTTGGCAGCAATGCCGACGGCCAGCACACCACCCGCCCGGAAGTCGGCACCATGCGCCGGGCGATGGAACTGGCACTGGAAGACGCCGGTATTGGCGCGGATGCCATCGGCTATGTAAACGGCCACGGCACCGCCACCGAACAGGGTGATATTGCCGAGACACTGGCCACCAGCGAGCTGTTCGGCAAACACATGCCCATCAGTTCGCAGAAGAGCTTTTTTGGCCATACCCTGGGCGCCTGTGGGGCGCTGGAATCCTGGTTCAGCATCGAAATGATGAACCGCGACCGCTACGTTCCCACGCTTAACCTCGATAAAGTCGACCCGCGCTGCGGCGAACTGGATTACCTGCGTGACGAGTTCCGGGTGATGCACAACGACTACGTGATGAACAACAACTTTGCCTTTGGCGGAGTCAACACATCGTTGATCTTCCGTCGCTGGGCCTGATACCTGTGGAACCCATGCAATGACTTACCTGCTGCGCATTACCTTGATTGCCCTGGCCCTGCTGACCACCGTGTCCTGCACCAGCAAACCCGTGTTCACCCCCGACCGCACATTACATGCCTCGATCAACAGCGACCGTGCGCAAATGCAACAGGCCATCGTCAAGGCCCTGGTCGGGCGCGGCTGGACAGTGCAAAAAATCACCCCGCAACTGGTGCAGGCGCAGATCACCGTGCGCGGGCAATACCACGCTGAAATCGACATTCCGTACAGCGCCGATCACTACCGGATCCAGTACCGCGACAGCAGCGGCCTGGACTACAAGGACGGCAAGATTCACAAGAATTACATTCGCTGGGTGCGCCTGCTGGATCGCGATATCGTGCGCGACCTCAAGGACAATCAGAACGAACGCACGGCCAAACAGCTGTCTGAAGCGGCGCGGGTAAAACCGTTGTAACCATCAGAAACGACAAAGGCGCCTTTCGGCGCCTTATTCACAAACAGACTGGCTTGTCATAGCACTGTGTCTGTCCGGCTCTGTAATGGCTGGTTTCCCAGGATTCTCAGAGTCTCACAAGCCCCTTGCGGGTACGAATGGACTATTACTCGCGCTAAGCGTTTAGGCAACCAGCATGACGCCCGCTTATCGTTTCTGGCCGCTCTTTTACAAGCTCAAAGCGCAGCGGACAGCCGATGTTTACGAATAACCACGATGGCCCTGACCTTGATCATTCCGGCACTTCATAGCCTCTGAAATCACAAATAAGTACGCTGCCTTCTTTCGGTTGATATTGAAGTGACATTGACTGGACCCGTGCTTAAAGAAGCGATTTTGCGCAGCATTACTTTCAAGTTTCCAAGCGTGTTTTATAACTGCGCGTTTCGCAATTCTCGGCCAAACCGCAGCCCCTGCGGGCCATATCTCTTTCATTCGCAGGACATAACCTGCAAAGCCTGAACCGCGATGTAGCGCTGGCGATGGTGCATCTGATCCATCAGGCTAAAACGTCTGTGGATAAGTGACTGGCCCGGTAATACACGCTCCCAAAGCTACAACTATCGGGCGAGAGTGATACTTCCTTCGGTGCTTTGGCGATAAATCGTGTAGGGCAGCACCACCGTGTCAGCAATGGCGGAAGGCACGAAATCCAGAAGCCTGAGTGGTAGCAAGGCAGACGCTGCAATATCTTGTGAAACAGTAGGGGATGGCCCGTGCAGAATACACAGACCGTATGACACGCCACTGTAAACCCGGGGCACGGAATCACAGTAGGTTTTCCACTCTTTAAGATTACGACGCGTTACTTCATCACCACGCAATACCGTATTGGTCGTTCCACAACCGCTGAGTGCCAAGCATAAGCCAGCGAGCACTGCGTAACCTTTATGGGCCATGATCAAATCTCGATGTCAGGGGTTAATAACCTAACGACAAACGTGCACAAAAGGCGATCACCTCCCGGCATCGATTTGTTAAGAGACTTTTCGCCAAGAGGAAATCTTGCGCGCCAACATTGACCGGGCAGCGACGTCCGAGGGTCATATCTCTTTCATTCGCAGGACGCTTCCTAGAGAATCCTTGGGTCTTGCGCCTGTCTCTTTCGATCGCTAGCCTCCGGTACGTCATCCCCCATGGTTGACCGGGCGTGCAAGTCCGATTGAGATTTGAGTATCACCGCCAGAAACTCTGTTTTATGGCGGCTGTACGTGGGAGGTCTTCGGATCTGCCGGGTTTTGCTCCTATCTACCGGTCTTGCACACCCGCGTACAGCTGCCACCCTCTTTGTGTGCAAGCAAATGGTGACAGCTTCCAATTCGTATAGATGGAGACTCACCATGACTACACACGATCACGAACAAACCCTCGAACACACCGATGAACTGCTGCGCTGCGCCATCGCCACGGCCTATGCGTCGGCCGATAACCTGCAAGGCCTGAACCGCGATGTGGCGCTGGCGGTGGTGCATCTGATCCATCAGATCAAAGCGTCTGTGGATAAGTTGCTGGCTCGCTGATCAGCCCTGCCCTCACCCCAAACCTCTCCCTCCGGGAGAGGGCTAGGGTGAGGGGTGCACCATCTTGCGCGTCAGCAACTGCGCAAACGCGGTCGCCATCGGTGATGAGTGACCCTTGCGCTGCACCAGCCACACCGCCGTGTTGGCATCGGTATCCAGCAACGGCCGATAGACCACACCCTTGATACGCATATGCTGGAACGACGCTGGCAGCACCGACACCCCCAACCCCGCCGACACCAGCCCGATAATGGTCATGGCCTCCCCCGCCTCCTGGGAGATATGCGGGCTGAACCCCGCCACCCGCGCCAGGCTGAGCAATTGCGCGTACAAGCCGCTGCCATAGCTGCGCGGGAAGAATACAAAGGGTTCGTCCGCCAATGCCGCCAGTTGCAAACCATCCTCGCTGCCTTCGGCCAGCGGGTGATCGGCGCGAATCACGGCCACCAGCGGCTCGCGAAACAGTTCAACAACATGCAACGAATCCGGCAACGCCAGCGGCCGCATGATCCCGACTTCGATGGACTCATCCACCAGCCCCTCGGCCACTTCGCGGCTGCTCATTTCCTTGAGGTCCAGATGCACCGCCGGGAACGCCTGGCGAAAGGCAAAAATGGCCTGGGGGATACTGGAGTTGAACGGCGCCGACGAGGTAAAGCCAATTTTCAATTCACCCAGCTCACCCAACTGCGCCCGCCGGGCCACGTCGGCGGCTTTGTCGACCTGGGCCAACACCCGCCGCGCCTCCTCCAGAAACAAGCGTCCGGCTTCGCTCAGGGCAACCCGACGATTGGTTCGCTCGAACAGCCGTGCCCCCAATTCCTGCTCAAGCGCCTGAATTTGCTGGCTTAGCGGTGGCTGGGAAATGCCCAGCACCTGCGCCGCCCGACCAAAGTGAAGCTCTTCGGCCACGGCAATGAAGTAGCGCAAATGGCGCAGTTCCATACAACCTCCATTAAGTCGTAAAACCTATTAAACAGGTCGAATTATATATTGGAAAGAATCGTTAGCCGCCTATATTCTTTTGTCATTGCCGTTCGGCTTTACCCCTATTTGAGGTCCCCGTGAAAACTGCCGCTGCACCCCTGGCCCACGAAATCCCGCCGTCCGCGCTGGATGATGTTGTTACCCAACTGAATGATGTATTTATCGAGAAAGGCACGCCGATGTTTATGCGCACGGTGCTGGCCCTGTTCTCGGGTGGGTTCGCAACCTTTGCCCTGTTGTATTGCGTGCAGCCGATGATGCCGGTGCTATCCCATGAGTACGGGATCAATGCCGCTCAAAGCAGTCTGATTCTGTCCGTGGCCACGGCGATGCTAGCCATTGGCCTGCTGATTACCGGGCCCATTTCCGATGCCTTCGGGCGCAAGCCCGTGATGGTGTTTGCGTTGTTTAGTGCCGCGCTGTTTACCCTCCTCAGTGCCCTGATGCCGACTTGGGAAGGTGTACTGATTACACGGGCGCTGGTAGGGCTGTCTCTTAGCGGGCTGGCTGCGGTAGCCATGACCTATCTGAGTGAAGAAATCCACCCGCAGCACATCGGCCTGGCTATGGGCCTGTATATCGGTGGCAACGCCATTGGCGGCATGAGCGGTCGTCTGATCAGCGGTGTATTGATCGATTTTGTCAGTTGGCACACCGCAATGTTGGTGATTGGCGCGCTGGCGCTGGTGGCCGCGGTGGTGTTCGTGAAAATCCTCCCCGAATCGCGCAACTTCCGCCCGCGCTCGATGAATCCGCGCAGCCTGCTCGACGGTTTCACCATGCATTTTCGCGATGCCGGGCTGCCCTGGCTGTTTCTCGAAGCGTTCCTGCTGATGGGGAGTTTTGTCACCCTGTTCAACTACATCGGCTACCGCCTGCTGGCCGAGCCGTACAATATGAACCAGGCACTGGTAGGCTTGCTGTCGATCGTCTATCTGTCGGGTATCTACAGCTCGGCACAGATTGGCGCACTGGCCGACAAACTGGGCCGTCGTCGCGTACTGTGGGCGGTGATTGTGCTGATGCTGGCCGGGATCGCGCTGACCCTGCTCACGCCCATTGCGTTTGTGATTATCGGCATGCTGATGTTCACCTTCGGCTTCTTCGGCGCGCATTCGGTGGCCAGCAGCTGGATCGGCCGCCGGGCAAGCAAGGCCAAGGGGCAGGCGTCGTCGCTGTACCTGTTCAGTTACTACGCCGGGTCGAGCGTAGCTGGCACCCTGGGGGGTGTGTTCTGGCATCTGGCGGGCTGGAACGGCATCGGCTTGTTTATCTCCAGCATGCTGGTGGTTGCCCTGCTGGTAGCGCTGCATCTGGCCCGGCTGCCAGTGCTGCCGGGAAACGCAAAGAACACGTAACTCCCTGCACCTGCGGCTACAGGCACTACCTCAATTCAGGTTGTTGATCTGTAGCCGTGCCTGGAGGCTGGTACCACGTTTTTCCAGACTCAGGCTTTCGAAGCCTGCACCCTCCAGTTCAATACGATTGAGCCAGCCCAGCACCGCAACCGCATCCCCGTTCAGGGAGATGCGTACAACACCGCCATCTATTTCAAACTGCTCAACGCTCAACCCGGAGTCTGCGGCACTGTCGCTCAAACGCGAGACCAAGGGCTGTTCAGCACCCCTGGCGATGGATCCGGGGCGTGCCTGCCGGACTTCACCTTCGAGTGCCAGCTGCTTGAGGTACAGCGCCCGGGCCGCATCCAGACGTTGTTGAGCCGGTAACCACAGCCCGTAGACGCTGAACACAATCAGTAGAAATACCGCCAGCACACCGCACAACTGGCGGTCTCGAGGCGGCAGGTGCAACCAGCGCTCACGCACAAACGTCTTCATGATTCATCCCTGAGGGTCAGCATGGCCTGCACCCGACTGCCCTGCTGGCTCGCATTGCCCAGCGTAATCGGCAGTGCGCTTTGCACGCCTCGCTCGCGTAATTGCTCAAGCTGGGCAAAGCTGCCGACCGTGAGGTTCAATACCCAACCGATGCTTGCCCGCCACTCCATATGCTGCACTTCGACACTGCTGGCGCCAATCACCTGCTCGGTCAGTTGAAGCAACCGTGCCATATGCCCTCCTTGTGCACCCGTGGCGCGCTGCTGCATTGCCTTGAGTTGTGCGGACAGGTCCACAATACGGGTTTGCGCCGGGTACAGGGTTTTGAACCGCTCCTCGCTCATGACATAAATCCGCGCCGCTTCCCCCTCCAGAAAACTGCTGCGCAGGTGGGTAAACCCCAAGGCCAGCGTGAACATCAGCAGTGCCATTACCCTGAGTCGCCGCCACGGCCAACCCCGCACCTGACGCCGAAACTCACCTTGGAGCAAGTTGATTGCATCTTCCGGGAGTGCGTCCCAGTCAATTTTTCGCGCCGTCAATGCGGTGGGCAAACCGGATTTAACCAACTCCAGCCCCACCAGGGAGACGGCCAGCCGGAATTCAAGCGTCCCGCCAACCAACCAGCGCCCACACCACCATTGCATACATGCTTGATCGCGTGGCAACAGATCCGCATCCACCTGCGCGCTGACGATAGTCAAACCGCGCTCATGGAGCTGGCACAGCAAGGTTCTAAATCGCTGTTTGTGAGTGATCAGCAAGGGATAACGCTGCTGCGTATCCACCGGCCCGACGGCGAAGTGCAGTTCGTCCAGATCATCGGCCAGTTGATCTTCGACGGCAAAAGCCAGGGCCTGTGCGGTGGGCCTACGCTTGCCCGGCCAGGGTTCGGTCAGCACCCAGCTGCACATTTCCATGGGCAGGACCAGTGCGACGTTCCGGCCTTTCAGCCCGGCTGCAGCTTCGCTCAATGAGGTTTCTGTCGGCGACTGAGCATCGTGCCAGACGAATACAGGGGCGTTGTCATAATCAATCTCGACACTGTGGGCAAAACCCTTGGCGGTGAGGTAAAGCCAGCTGTTCATACAAAGGGCTCGCGGTGTCGGGGAGCTAAAAGGCGTCGCTGCAACAAGTGCCATTCGCCGGTATGAGGATCGCGGACCACATCGCTTTCAAGCCGCAAGCGACTTTGCCCAAGGCGCACATCGGTGGTGATCCGAAACCAGCGACTGCTGATGCCCAGACCCGCAGCCTGAACACCCAACCCGATCAGCGCCGGGGTGAACGTGAAATCCTGAACACTGGCATAGCCTTGCAGCGGCCGGGTAGTTACCAGCGCGCGCGCCAGCTCAGGCGTCACGCCTTCCAGCGTCGCAAGGAGAGTGGCAGGCGCAGTGTTTATGTTCAGTACGGCATCCTTGCCCAACAGCACGATCCACGGCTGCATACGCATGTACCACTGGCTGTCGACACCGGGCAGCACACGCAACTGGCTGATATCACTCAAACTCTGGCCCTGCAGTACGCTGGCATCCAGCGGGGTCAATTCAAGCAGGGTTTGCAGGCGCATCCAGCGTTGCTCCATCACATCGCTGGCGGGACCTTTGGCCAATAAGGGGCTGATGTTGAATCGCCCGGCGAGGTCTTCAATTACCACGTCGATTTGTCCATCGTCGATGCGCAACTGTGGCTGGCTGCTGGCCCAGGCCTGGCCAGAAGCAACGGCGACCATGGGGTCGCGGATCAGGGTACGCAAGTGTTCACGGGCCCAGGTCTCGCCCGCAAATGCCAGGGTGCGCAGTTGCAACTGGTGGATCTGCTGGGCACTGCTGTTCAGGGCCAGACGATGGCTGCGCAACATGCCGGCGGTGATCAACAACGCCAGGCTCATCACCAGCAACACGGTGATCAGGGCGATCCCTCGCTGGTTGCGGCGCATCACGTGCCCCCCGTCAATAACAGCACACGGCGTACACCGTCGAAGCGACCCACCGACAGGTTTAACTCCAGGGCGTGCTGCGCAGTTTTGGGGGCAGAAGCACCTGCACTGTGCCAACCCGTCTTGCGATTGAACAACCGCCAGCGCACCTCGCGCACATCGCCAAGCAGTTTTTGTTGTTGCAGTTGCGCGCCCTCCTCCAGCCCGCGGCTAAAGCGCCAGAGCACACCATCCTTGAGCTGGTAACTGACATCCTGCACTTCACTGCGCGGCAGGCCCAACGGGTTGCGCCAGTTGACGCGGCGCACTTCGAGTTTATCGGGGTACAGCACGACACCCGGGCTTTGGGCTGAACTCTGGGCCTGCAAAACATCGCGTTCGATCATCGCCACCGCCCTCTGCAAGCTGCGCAGGGCCTGCTGTTGTGCCGTGCTGCTGCGCTCGACACGTACAACTGCGTCAAAGAGTCGCCAGCAGCCAAGGCCCAGCAAGGCGAAAATGGCAATGGCAATCACCAGTTCGAGCAGGGTAAAGCCGGCCTGGGGCTTATTCATGGCTGAACGCCAGCCAGTGGGTCACAGACTGTACCGCATGCTCGCTGCCCGCCGGGCTGACACTCAACTCTACCCGCAGCAGGCCTGTACCGGGCTCGGCCGTGATGCGTCGACTCAGGCGCCAGTCACGCCGGGCATAGGTCACATTGAGGGTTTGTAGCCCCAAGGCCGGAGGAGCAGTTTGCAGCTGCATTTCATTGAGGTGGTTGTCCGCCAGCCATGCGCCCAACAACCTTGCCTCGACCCTCGCACTCTGGCCCAGCACATACTGGCAGGCAGACATGACCGCCGCCGCCAGGATGGCAAAGATGGCGAGCGCAATCATGACTTCCAGCAGGGTGAAACCTTTATCAGCCTTCATGGGATGCCTGCGCCACAACAACCAGCGCGTCGCCAAGGCCGTCGCTGACGATACTTCGCCAGCGCCGGGGCGGACTGTCGACGTGCAGACTGAAAGCGGTGTTTTCATCGCTGCTCAACCACATTAACTGCGGTGCTTCTGCCATAGGTATAAGGGGCTGCGAGCGCCCCTCCACAGTCAGGGCAAGGGCCAGTCCGTAAGGCAACTTCACCCGGGCATCAGCCGGCTTCCAGGCATCACGTTCAAAGCGCATCACCTGATAGGCCCCGGGCTCAAGCCGCAGGCCATATTCCCGGCCATCCAGAACCGCTTTCTCGCGTAAACCGTGCATAACGCCCAACAGGACATCGGCTTCCTGTCGAGCGTTGCGGCTGTTGTTGTCACCCAGGCTGATACGCACCATTGAAGCGAGCACACCCACCAGCACAATGACCACCAGCAACTCGATCAGGGCAAAGCCCGACGCCCGCCTGCGCATGGCTCAGTAGCTCCAGTTGCCGATGTCTGCCGCGCTCCCTTCACCGCCGGGTACGCCGTCTGAACCCAAGGAAAACAGATCGTAATCTGTCGAACGGGTACCCGGGCTGAGGTATTGATAAGGCGTGCCCCACGGATCCAGTGGCAGCCGCTTGAGGTACCCCTGCGGGTTCCAGTTTTTTACCACCGGGCTGCCGGCCGGGTGCTTGCTCAAAGCCTCAAGGCCCTGCTGGGTCGAGGGGTAGCTGAAGGTGTCGAGGCGATACATTTCAAGGGCTGTGGCAATGGCCTGAATATCAGTGCGCGCAGCGGTCACCTTGGCCTGATCCGGGCGGTTCATAAACTGAGGCACGACAATGGCACCGAGCACACCAATGATGACTACCACAACCATGATTTCAATCAGGGTGAAGCCCCGTTGCTTGGGTTTTGAAGCACTGTTCATAGGTCAATTCACCAGTTGATTGAGGCCAAGAATCGGCAAGAGAATGGCCATGACGATCAGCAGCACCACGCCACCCATCAGCACCAGCATGATCGGTTCAAACAGGCTCACTACCAGGGCGATACGGGCGGCGAGGTTTTTTTCCTGTTGCTCGGCGGCCCGCGCCAGCATGCTGTCCAGCTCGCCGGCACGTTCGCCACTGGCAATCAGATGCAGCATCATGGGCGGGATATCACCACTGCGCTCCAGCCCTCGAGCCAGAGTGCCGCCTTCGCGGACTGAGCGGGCAACGTCGAGCATGCGTTGGCGTATGGCCAGGTTACTGATGACCGTGGCCGAAATTTCCAGGGCATCCACCAGTGGTACGGCACTTTTGCCCAGTATCGCCAGGGTGCTGGCGAACCGTGCTGCTTCCATTGCCCTCAGCACCCCGCCCACCAGCACAAGGTTGAGCAACAGCACATGCCAGCGCAGCTTCAGCCGCGGCTGACGCAGTGCCCAACGGGTCGCGCCGCAGGCAACCAGCAGCACGATAAAAAGCAACGCGCCATAACTGCGCAGACCATTGCTGATGGCGATCATGGCTTGTGTCAAAACAGGTAATGGCTGGCCACTGTTGATGAAGATCTTGACCACGTCGGGTACAACGTAGCCGAGCAGGAAACCGACAATCGAGAACGAAGCAACCAGCAAGATCAGGGGATAGACCAACGCCAGCTGGATTTTCTGGCGCGAGGCCTGACGGGCTTCGGTGTAGTCGGCCAATTGCTCCAGGACGAGCCCCAGGTGCCCGCTGCGCTCGCCTGCAGCGACCGTGGCCCGGAACAGTTCGGGGAAAGCGCGGGGGAACACCGCCAACGTGGTGGCCAAGGCATGACCTTCCAGCACCCGGCTGCGCACAGCCGCCAGTAAATGGCTAACCCGACGCTTTTCACTTTGAGCCGTGACGGCGCTCAAGGCTTCTTCGAGGGGCAGGCCGGCATGGATCAGAGTGGCCAATTGACGGGTGAGCAGCGCCAGATCCGTGCCCCCCAGACGGGTGCCGGACTGCGCATGGCTGTCCTTCTGCCGATTTTTTCTGGCCTCACCCAGATGGCTCAGGCGCAGGCCCCGCTCACGTAAAAGCTGGCGAGCATGGCGGGCACTGTCAGCCTCTTGAAGCCCCCGGCAATTGCGCCCGTTGGCGTCCTGCGCGCGATACTCAAAAGCAGGCATGCTCAGTCCTCCTGAGTGACACGCAGCAGTTCGTCGAGGCTGGTCTGACCGTCAAGCACCCGCCGTTGGCCATCTTGAAACAGCCCGCAGGATAACTTTCGCGCTTCGCGGATCAGTTCCGGCTCGCTGGCGCCCTGATGAATCATCCCGGCCAGGGCCGGGGTGATACTGACCAGTTCGTAGATACCGGTACGACCGCGATAACCTTGCCGGCAGTGTGTGCAGCCCCGAGCCCGGAACAGGATCGGCCTGGCCTCAGGGTCAAGGCCAAGCCGTGCCCTGGCGACCGGGTCGGCGGCGTACGGGGTTTTGCAGTCCACACACAGCGTGCGCAGCAGCCGCTGGGCCAATATGCCCACCAGCGAAGACGACAACAGATAGGCATCCACCCCCATGTCTACCAACCGGGTGACGGCGCCAATGGCGCTGTTGGTGTGCAGGGTCGACAGCACCAGATGCCCGGTCAACGAAGCTTGTACGGCGATTTCGGCGGTTTCATGGTCACGGATCTCACCGACCATGACCACGTCGGGGTCCTGACGCAGAATCGCCCGCAGACCTCGGGCAAACGTCATGTCAGCCTTGGTGTTGACCGGGGTCTGGCCGATGCCGGGAAGGTGATATTCCACCGGATCTTCGACAGTCAGAATATTACGGCTCTGGTGATTCAAATGGCTAAGCGCAGCATACAGGCTAGTGGTTTTGCCCGAGCCGGTCGGGCCCGTGACCAGAAAGATCCCATGGGGGCGCGCAAGAATGTGTTGAAACCGACTCAGGGTCTCGGCGGGCATGCCCAGGCACTGGAGATCCAGGCGCCCGGCCTGTTTATCCAGCAGACGCATGACTACCCGCTCACCGTGTGCAGAAGGCAGGGTAGAAACTCGCACATCGACTTCATGCCCGGCCAGACGCAAACTGATGCGGCCATCCTGGGGCACGCGTTTCTCGGCAATATCCAGGCGCGCCATCACCTTGATCCGTGATACCAGCAGACTGGCCAGTTCGCGTTTGGGCCTGAGCACTTCACGCAGTTGGCCATCAATGCGCATGCGCACGGACAGGTAGTGCTCAAAGGTTTCGAGGTGTACGTCCGAAGCCTTCTCACGCATGGCTTCTCGCAGCAGGGCATTGATCAGGCGAATGATCGGGGCATCGCCCTCCTGCTCCAGCAGATCTGCGGTTTGCGGTACTTGCTCGGCCAGGCTCATCAGGTCGAGTTCGTCGTCCAGCCCTTGGGCTACTTGCTCGGCCGCGCTTTGGCCAGCGCTATAGGTGCTGGCCAGCCGCTCGCTGAATTGTGCATCGGTGAGTGTGCTGACCTTTAATTCAGCCGTTGCCCAGCGCTGTGCTTCGGCCAACGCGGTCAATGGTGTGTCGGCACGAAGCAACAGGGTGGCAGGCGTGGATGAGGTGTCCAGCAGCACCCCGAAACGCCGGGCAAAGCCGAAAGGCAAACGCTCACCTGGCGATGTCATGGTCGACCTGCTTCAGGTGGGCGACGGTTATCTTGCGTAGGGGTATCGAACATTTGATGTGCATTGTCGGGCAACAACCGCGAGCTTTTGCCCTTGGGACCGCTCTCATCGAGCTTGCGCAAAGCGTTGTAACGGCTTTCGCTGATTTCACGCAGATCATTCTTGCTGCGCACAATGGTCGGACGCAAAAAAACCATCAGGTTGGTTTTGGTACGGGTGTCTTTGTTCCAGCGAAACAGGGCGCCCAGGTAAGGAATGTCTTTAAGTAAAGGGACGCCACTGACCTGGGTTCGCACGCTGTCCTTGATCAGCCCGCCAATCACGATGATTTCCCCGTCTTCGGCCAGGATGGTGCTTTTCAAGGCGCGTTTATTGGTGATCAGGTCGGTTGACTCGACACCCTGCAGTGAAGGGGCTATCTCGGAGTTTTCCTGTGCAACTTCCAGACGCATCAAGCTGCCTTCATTGATATGCGGCTTGACCTTTAGGCTGATGCCGATGTCCTGACGCGTCACCGTGGTAAAGGGGTTTTTGGCGTTTTCACCAGAGCCTGTATAGGAGCCAGTTTTGAGCGGCACGTTTTGGCCCACCAGGATCTCGGCTTCCTGATTGTCCAGGGTCAGAAGGCTCGGCGTGGACAACACATTGTTGTTGGTATCGCTGGCCAACGCTGAAACCAGGACGTTGAAACGGTCGTTGCCAACCTGCAGCACGGCACCTTCTGGGAGTTTGATATTACTTTGGGACAACGCACCAATTTGAATTCCGGTGCCCGGGAAGGTAATACCGCCTCTGCCTCTGCCTGCGTTGACACCCCATTGCACGCCGAGGGTTTTCGCAATATCCCCGGAAACTTCAACAATAGCGGCATGGATCAACACTTGTGAGCGCGGCTGATCCAGTTCGCGCACGATATTTTCCAGGGTACGAACCTGCGCAGGCTCAGCCATGATCACCAGTGCGTTCTGGCTTTCATCTGCCGCTACCATCACTTCGCGGGTTGATGCTTTCTGGGTACTGCTCTCCAGGGCCGTGTCCTTTTTCAAACCCGGGCTTACTGATTCCAGTACTGCGGCCAATTGCTTGGCATCGCCATAGCGAAGACGCAGCACCCGTGAGTTTTCCTGCTTGATGCTGCCCGGAGCATCGAGAGAGCGGGCCAGTGCACTCAAGCGCTTGCGAGCTGTTTCGTTGCCAATGATTACCACGCGATTGGTCGATGTGTCGGCGATCACTCGACTGTTCGAATCCGCATCCTTTTTGTCCAGCGCTTGCTCCATGATCCTGGCAATGTCGCTGGCCAGACCATGTTTGAGCACAACCACCGAATGGCCGGAACGCGCACCTGAATCCAGCTGGCGAACCATTTCGACAAGGCGCTGCGTATTGGCTGCAGTGTCGGTAATGATCAGCGCGTTGGCCGAAGCAGAAGGCCCGACGTAGCCACTGCTAGACACCAGTGGTCGCAACAGGCCAGCCAGATCGGCCGCGACGCTGCCATTCAGTTCGATGACCCGTGTGACAAAGGCCTCTGCCTCAACCGCTTTCGCATCAGCGCTGCCAGCCCGTGCTTTTGCCTCGGCGGCAGGGATGATCAGTAAACGATCACCTTGGTCAATCACCGAGAAGCCGTGGGCATCGAGCACAGAGTAAAACAAGCGACGTACGCCTTCGCGGTCCAGCTCTTTTTCGGAAATAACCGTGACCCGGCCCTGAACCCTGGGATCAAGAACCACGGTGGCGCCGAGTATCGATGATATTTCCTGCACGACGTCGCGCAGTTCGGCCTCTTTCATCGCCAGTTTCCAGTACTGCTTCTGGGCCCACGCCGGAGATTGCAACAGCAACCCTGCGCACAGCACACAACAGGTAAAAAGAGGGCCGAAAACGAAGGCACCGGGCTTGGTCATGGGCATTTTCTAAAGTTTCCCGGTCGATGGCCGCAGGTAAAAAGTGGTCTCCTGCGAGGTCGTAGCTGGAGCAGTGGATAAGGGCAATACATACTGGTTTGGCGGTTTAAGGGTCAGGTACTCTTCACGCCCATTGCGCCATAGCACCACATGGTCCATCTCGATACGGCGCAGGACACTGCCACCCGGCAAAGGCTCACCTTCCGAGTAGAAACGTGCCGACTGTGCATCGGCCAACAAGGCTTGAGAGGAGCCCTGGCTCGCAACAAAGCTCGCACGCAACTGCAATGGCTCAGCACTCGGTACCCGACGGTCTTGAGTGACAAGCCCGAATAACGTGGCGATCGCTTCAGGCTTGAAAAGCCCGGGAGCCGGAGGATCTGAAACATTCAAGGGTGCGAGTTCCGATTGCATATGGATAGAGTGGCGATACCCTTGTTCTTGCCACACCAAATAACTGCCATAGACCAAGATCAATGCCAGCGACGCCCATACAGATGAAAAGCAGTGTTTGAGTACTTGAATCGAACTGTTCATGACTGTCTCATGACTGAATTGCTCTACCCTGATAAAAAACACCGCTGCGTCAGATGGCAAGTGGATAACTATCAACCTGCACACACATCAACACGCAAATCTCCCTCTAAAAAACAGGCTTAAGCTAAACAGTACCGAACAACTTCACTCCAAAACCCGGCGCCCCCTTACTTAAACAGTCAGGAGCTATCATTGCGACTTGTTTCTAGACCAAGGTAACTTTCCAGCAAGAGCCACACCCGGATCACAATGAGTGGTCTACGGAGCGTATTGCAAGCAGCAGTCCGAATGTGGGGCGATTATCACTAATACACCCTCAAACTGCGAGCGCTTGAAAGTGCAACAATCAAGAACTCACCCTGGTACATTTATTATTAAAAAACCCAAAAACAACCTTGCCCTGAATAACAGAACGTTGTGCGCAGAATGCAAGCCAGATAACACCAAACTTATTTATACAATGGCGAAGGCTGATTTTCACTGACATGAACAATTATTAATGTAAGGCCAGCCCTCTTGAATCTGTAGGCTTTGTCTCTAACTCCCCTACATTTAGTGTCGGCAGTCATACTAATGACTACGCAATAAATGAAAATGCCCCGACATGTCGGGGCATTTTTTAATCTGCTGGAGCTTACTGGTGATATTGACCGGAGAACTCATGCACCGCACTGATAAACGCACCGGCGTGCTCGGGTTTTACTTCCGGGGTAATACCATGGCCCAGGTTGAACACATGGCCCGAGCCGTTGCCGTAGCTGGCCAGGATGCGCTTGACTTCGGTGCGGATGGCCTCCGGGTTGGCGTACAGCACGGTCGGGTCCATGTTGCCTTGCAGGGCAACCTTGTTGCCGACACGACGGCGGGCTTCGCCCAGGTCACAGGTCCAGTCCAGGCCCAGTGCATCGGCACCAGCATCGGCGATGCTTTCCAGCCACAGGCCACCGTTTTTGGTGAACAGAATGACCGGCACCTTGCGACCTTCGTGTTCGCGGATCAGGCCGCTGACGATTTTGCGCATATAGGCCAGGGAGAACTCCTGATAGGCCGCAGCCGACAGGTTACCGCCCCAGGTGTCGAAGATCTGCACCGCCTGCGCGCCCGCCAGGATCTGGCCGTTGAGGTAAGACGTGACCGACTGCGCCAGCTTGTCGAGCAGCAAGTGCATGGCTTGCGGGGTGTCGTAGAGCATGGCCTTGGTTTTACGGAAGTCCTTGGAGGAGCCGCCTTCAACCATATAAGTGGCCAGCGTCCACGGGCTGCCGGAGAAGCCAATCAATGGCACACGGCCATTGAGCTCTTTGCGAATGGTGCTGACGGCGTTCATCACGTAGCCGAGGTCTTTTTGCGGATCCGGGATGGGCAGCGCTTCGATGTCGGCCAGGGTGCTGACAACCTTTTTGAAGCGCGGGCCTTCACCCGTTTCAAAGTACAGGCCTTGGCCCATGGCATCGGGGATGGTCAGGATGTCAGAAAACAGGATGGCCGCATCCAGCTGCGGGAAGCGGTCCAGAGGCTGCATGGTGACTTCACAGGCGAATTCGGCGTTCTTGCACAGGCTCATGAAATCGCCGGCCTTGGCGCGGCTGGCGCGGTACTCCGGCAGGTAGCGACCGGCCTGACGCATCATCCAGACAGGCGTTACGTCTACAGGTTGCTTGAGCAAAGCGCGAAGGAAACGGTCATTCTTGAGAACAGTCATGTCAGCATCCGGAAAAAAAGTGGGGGCATTTTCTCAGAGACGGACGCAAAAGGCACGGCAAGTGCCGTGCCTTTTATCTATCGGGTCGATTTGCCGCGGTGGAACGTGCTATTTGGCAACACCGCGAAACAACTGTGGGAGCCGGCTTGCTCGCGATACAGACAACTCGATTGATCAGCAGAACGAGTTGATCCCATCGCGGGCAAGCCCGTTCCCACAGGGAATCGGGTTACACGCCCAGGTAATCCATGATCCCTTCAGCCGCAGTACGGCCTTCGAAGATCGCGGTCACTACCAGGTCGGAACCACGCACCATGTCACCACCGGCAAAAATCTTCGGATGGCTGGTCTGATGCTTGAACTGCGACTGCTCTGGCGCAATCACGCGGCCCTGGCTGTCGGTCTGGATCTCGAACTGCTCGAACCACGAGGCCGGGCTCGGACGGAAACCAAAGGCGATAATCACGGCGTCTGCCGGAATGATCTCTTCAGAACCCGGGATCGGCTCCGGGCTACGACGGCCACGGGCATCCGGCTCGCCGAGACGGGTCTCGACCACCTTCACGCCTTCCACTTTGCCTTCACCGACAATGGCGATCGGCTGACGGTTGTAGAGGAACTTAACGCCTTCTTCCTTGGCGTTCTTCACCTCTTTGCGCGAGCCCGGCATGTTGGCTTCGTCACGACGATAAGCACAGGTTACTGATTTGGCGCCCTGGCGAACCGAAGTCCGGTTGCAGTCCATAGCCGTATCGCCGCCACCGAGCACCACAATCTTTTTGCCTTTCATGTCGACGAAATCTTCCGGCGACTTTTCAAAGCCCAGGTTGCGGTTGACGTTGGCAATCAGGAAGTCCAGCGCATCGTGCACGCCCGGCAGGTCTTCACCGGCAAAACCACCTTTCATATAGGTGTAAGTGCCCATGCCCATAAACACGGCGTCGTACTCGGCCAGCAACTGCTCCATGCTGATGTCCTTGCCGATTTCGGTATTGAGGCGGAACTCGATACCCATACCGGTAAACACTTCGCGGCGATGGCTCAGTACGGTTTTTTCCAGCTTGAACTCGGGGATGCCGAAGGTCAGCAGACCGCCGATTTCCGGGTTCTTGTCGAACACCACCGGGGTCACTCCGCCACGCACCAGCACGTCGGCACAGCCCAGGCCGGCAGGCCCGGCACCGATAATGGCGACACGCTTGCCGGTGGGCACGACCTTGGACATGTCCGGTCGCCAGCCCATGGCGAATGCCGTATCGGTGATGTATTTCTCCACCGAACCAATGGTCACCGCGCCAAAACCGTCGTTGAGGGTGCAGGCGCCCTCGCACAGACGGTCTTGCGGGCACACCCGCCCGCACACTTCGGGCAGGGTGTTGGTCTGGTGCGACAACTCGGCGGCGGCGAGGATATTGCCCTCGGCCACCAGCTTGAGCCAGTTGGGAATGAAGTTATGCACAGGGCATTTCCATTCACAGTACGGGTTGCCGCAGCCCAGGCAGCGGTGGGCCTGTTCGGCCGACTGCTGGGGTTTAAAAGGCTCGTAGATTTCCACGAACTCTTTCTTGCGTTGACGTAACAGTTTCTTCTTCGGATCTTTGCGCCCGACATCGATGAACTGGAAGTCGTTACTCAGACGTTCAGCCATTGTTAAAACCTCATCAAACTCTTCAGGCGCATATCACTGCGGATTGGCACGGATGCTGGAAAGCAACGACTTCAAGCTGGCAGCCTTGGGCTTGACCATCCAGAAACGACGCAGGTAATCATCGAGGTTTTCCGAGAGGTTGCGACCCCACTCGCTGTTGGTTTCCTCAACGTATTCGTCCAGCACGTGTTGCAGGTGATTACGGTAGGCCTCCATCGCTTCGCCACTGATCCGCTGGATTTCCACCAGCTCGTGGTTAACCTTGTCGACGAAGGTGTTGTCCTGATCCAGCACGTAGGCGAAACCGCCGGTCATGCCCGAGCCGAAGTTGTAACCGGTTTTACCCAGCACACAGACAAAACCGCCAGTCATGTATTCGCAGCAGTGATCGCCTGTGCCTTCCACCACGGTGTGGGCACCGGAGTTGCGCACCGCGAAACGCTCGCCCGCCGTGCCCGCTGCAAACAGCTTGCCGCCGGTGGCGCCGTACAGGCAGGTATTGCCGACAATCGCGCTGTCCTGAGTTTTGTAGACGCTGCCTGCAGGCGGGACTATCACCAGCTTGCCGCCGGTCATGCCTTTACCTACGTAGTCGTTGGCATCGCCTTGCAGGTACATGTGCAAGCCACCGGCGTTCCACACACCAAAGCTCTGACCGGCAGTGCCTTTGAAGCGGAAGGTGATCGGTGCCTTGGCCATGCCCTGGTTGCCGTGGGTACGGGCGATTTCACCCGAGATACGCGCACCGATGGAGCGATCGCAGTTGCAGATGTCGAGGTCGAACTCGGCGCCGCTCATGTCGTTGATCGCCGAACGCGCCATGTCGAGCATCTGCTCGGCCAGCAGGCCCTTGTCGAACGGAGGGTTGCGGTCTACCTGGCAGAATTGCGGCTTGTCGGCCGGGATATGGTCACTGCCCAGCAGTGGCGTGAGATCCAGGTTGTGCTGTTTGGCAGTCTCGCCCTGGAGGATTTCCAGCAGGTCGGTACGCCCGATCAGCTCTTCCAGGGTGCGCACACCCAGCTTGGCCAGCCACTCGCGGGTTTCTTCGGCCACATAGGTGAAGAAGTTGACCACCATATCGACGGTGCCGATGTAATGGTTTTTACGCAGCGATTCGTTTTGCGTCGCAACCCCGGTCGCGCAGTTGTTGAGGTGGCAAATACGCAGGTATTTACAGCCCAGGGCGATCATCGGTGCGGTGCCGAAGCCGAAGCTTTCAGCGCCCAGAATTGCTGCCTTGATCACGTCGAGACCGGTTTTCAGGCCACCATCGGTTTGTACCCGCACTTTACCGCGCAGGTCATTGCCGCGCAGGGTCTGGTGGGTTTCGGCCAGGCCGAGCTCCCACGGTGCGCCCGCGTACTTGATGGAGGTCAGCGGTGAAGCGCCGGTGCCGCCGTCATAACCGGAGATGGTAATCAAGTCGGCATAGGCCTTGGCCACGCCAGCGGCGATGGTACCTACGCCCGCTTCAGCTACCAGTTTCACCGACACCAGTGCTTTCGGGTTGACTTGTTTCAAGTCAAAGATCAGCTGCGACAAGTCTTCAATGGAGTAGATGTCGTGGTGCGGCGGTGGCGAAATCAGGGTCACACCCGGTACGGCGTAGCGCAGTTTGGCGATCAGGCCGTTGACCTTGCCGCCCGGCAGTTGCCCGCCCTCGCCCGGCTTGGCGCCTTGAGCAACCTTGATTTGCAGCACTTCAGCGTTGACCAGGTATTCCGGTGTCACACCGAAACGACCAGTGGCCACTTGCTTGATCTTCGAACTCTTGATGGTGCCGTAACGCGCCGGGTCTTCGCCGCCTTCACCGGAGTTGGAGCGTGCGCCCAAGCGGTTCATGGCTTCAGCCAGGGCTTCGTGAGCCTCTGGCGACAAGGCGCCCAGGGAAATACCGGCCGAGTCGAAACGCTTGAGGATCGAGTCCAGCGGTTCGATATCGTCGATCGACAGCGGGGTATCGAGGGTCTTGACCTTGAACAGATCGCGGATCATAGACACTGGACGCTGGTCGACCAGTGCGGTGTATTCCTTGAATTTGCTGTAATCGCCCTGCTGCACGGCGGCTTGCAGGGTGGCCACCACGTCAGGGTTGTAGGCATGGTATTCACCACCATGCACGTACTTGAGCAGGCCGCCTTGCTGGATGGGCTTGCGCGCACTCCAGGCCTCGGCTGCCAGCAGCTTTTGCTCGGCTTCAAGGTCGACGAAACGTGCGCCCTTGATGCGGCTTGGCACGCCACGGAAGCTCAGTTCGCAAATTTCTTCGGACAGGCCGATGGCTTCGAACAGCTGCGCACCACGGTACGAAGCGATGGTCGATATGCCCATTTTCGAGAGGATCTTGAGCAGACCTTTGGTGATGCCTTTGCGGTAGTTCTTGAACACCTCATAGAGGTCGCCCAGTACTTCACCGGTGCGGATCAGGTCACCCAGCACTTCGTAGGCCAGGAACGGATAGACCGCCGAGGCACCGAAGCCGATCAGCACCGCAAAGTGATGCGGGTCACGGGCAGTAGCGGTTTCAACCAGAATGTTGCTGTCGCAACGCAGGCCTTTTTCGGTCAGGCGGTGATGCACGGCGCCCACAGCCAAAGAGGCGTGAACCGGCAACTTGCCCGGCGCGATATGACGGTCGCTCAGAACGATCTGGGTGCGACCGGCGCGCGCTGCTTCTTCGGCCTGATCGGCGATATTGCGCACAGCCGCTTCAAGACCGACGCTTTCGTCGTAGTTGAGGTCAATGATCTGACGCTCAAAGCCCGGCAGGTCGAGGTTCATCAGCGAGCGCCATTTTGCAGGCGAGATCACGGGCGAACTGAGAATCACACGGGAAGCGTGCTCAGGGGATTCCTGGAAGATGTTGCGCTCGGCACCGAGGCAGATTTCCAGCGACATGACGATGGCTTCACGCAGCGGGTCGATCGGCGGGTTGGTGACCTGCGCAAACTGCTGGCGGAAGTAATCGTAAGGTGTTCGCACACGCTGGGACAGCACGGCCATTGGCGTGTCGTCCCCCATCGAACCTACGGCTTCGTAGCCTTGCTCGCCCAACGGACGCAGCACCTGGTCGCGCTCTTCGAACGTGACCTGATACATCTTCATGTATTGCTTGAGCTGATCGACGTCGTAAAACGCCGAACCGTGGTCGTTGTCTTCCATGGTCGCCTGAATGCGCAGGGCATTCTTGCGCAGCCATTGCTTGTACGGGTGGCGCGACTTGAGGCGGTTGTCGATCGAGTCAGTGTCCAGCACCTGACCGGTTTCGGTGTCCACGGCCAGGATCTGGCCAGGGCCGACACGGCCTTTGGCGATCACGTCCTCAGGCTTGTAGTCCCATACGCCGATTTCCGAGGCAATGGTGATATAGCCGTTGGTGGTGGTCACCCAGCGCGCAGGGCGCAGGCCGTTACGGTCAAGCAGGCAGACCGCGTAGCGACCGTCGGTCATTACCACGCCGGCGGGGCCGTCCCACGGTTCCATGTGCATGGAGTTGTACTCATAGAACGCCCGCAGGTCGGGGTCCATGGTTTCAACGTTCTGCCACGCCGGTGGAATCAGCATGCGTACGCCACGGAACAGGTCGATGCCGCCGGTGACCATCAGCTCCAGCATATTGTCCATGCTGGAGGAGTCCGAACCCACGCGGTTGACCAGCGGGCCGAGTTCGTCGAGGTCACCGATCAGATCGTTGGCAAACTTGGTGCGACGGGCCTGGGCCCAGTTGCGGTTACCGGTGATGGTGTTGATTTCGCCGTTGTGGGCGAGAAAGCGGAATGGCTGAGCCAGCGGCCATTTCGGCAGGGTATTGGTGGAGAAGCGCTGATGGAACACGCAGATCGCGGTTTGCAGGCGCTCATCGCTCAGGTCCGGATAGAAGGCGGTGAGGTCCGCCGGCATCATCAGGCCTTTATAAATGATGGTCTTGTGGGAAAAGCTGCAGATGTAGTGATCGCTGTCTGCCGCGTTGGACACCGAGGAACGGCGACGGGCACTGAACAGTTTGATGGCCATATCCTGATCGCTCAGGCCGTCCCCACCAATAAACACTTGCTCGATCTGCGGCAGACGCTCCAGCGCCAGACGACCCAGAACGCTGGTATCGATGGGCACTTTGCGCCAGCCCACCAGTTGCAGGCCAGCGGCAAGGATCTCGCGATTCATGTTGTCGCGGGCCGCCTCGGCCTTGATCGGATCCTGGTTGAAAAACACCATGCCGACCGCGTATTGCTTGGGCAAATCGGTACCGAACTGCTCCTTGGCGGTTGCACGCAGGAACAGGTCAGGCTTTTGAATCAGCAGGCCACAACCGTCACCGGTCTTGCCGTCTGCGTTGATCCCACCGCGGTGGGTCATGCAGGTCAGGGCTTCAATGGCGGTTTGCAGAAGGGTATGACTGGGTTCGCCCTGCATATGGGCAATCAGGCCGAAACCACAGTTATCCTTGAATTCATCGGGGTGGTACAGACCTGCTTTCATAGACACTTTCTCACCAGGCTGCCCTTAAAAAGGGCAAATTTCTTTTAATTCAACCACTTGCTTCCCGCGCTGAACGTACGCCAGCTTGGCAGGGGCAAAAGGGTGGTCATTCTACACACCGTCACAAAGACCCACAAATTAAGCGGCGTTATACCGTAAATTCATGTCGCATTTATGAAAGGTTTAAAGCGATTGCTCGTGCTAGTCAAAACATTTTTGATGTTGACTGCTACACGGCGCAGACACCACAAGGCACACGGCTGTTAAGGCCGCATGCACAAGCAGGAGTTTTGATGGACTAGAACGGCGACCTGGGTAAGGTCGCCGGATCATCAGCGAGCTGCAGCCAGCTCTTTTTGGACGCTGGCGACAGTGCGAGGCCAAGGTTTACCAGCCTGCGTCTTCGCTGGCAAGTTCTTGATTGCTGCAGTTGCTGCAGCATGGCTTGGGAAGTTGCCATAGGTGACGACGTACAGCGGCTTGCCATTCAAGGTTTTCTTGAAGTAACGAGCATCACCGCCCAGTTCTTTGGCGACATTTTGCGCAGACGCTTCAGAGCTGGTGCCGACGATCTGCACCACATAGTTATTGGCAGGCTGGCTGGCGTACCAGCTACCGCCTGGTGCGGCCTTGGCCAGGCTAACCGGCTTCTCGGCCGGTTTGACCACTGGTTTGGCTGCCGGGGCCGGGGCAGGCTTGGCCACTGGCGCAGGCTTGGCCGTGGCCACGGTAGGTGCCGGTGCCGGTGCTGGTGCCGGGCGTGGCGTGGCTACGGGCGCAGGGCCCGCTGGCACGCCAACCGGTGGCGCGGTGGTGGTGACGGTCGGTGGCGAAGCAACGCCGCCGTCGACCGCAGGCACACCGCCATCGTCGCCCTCGGAGATACCACCAGCCGCTTCAGCCAGCGGGCCACGCATCACCGGCTGAGACTGCCCCACCAACGGCAACGGCATCGGCTGCGAAGAACCGGCGAAATCCACCGACGGCTTGGCCCCGCCATTGGGTGTGGCCTGCCCCAGCTGTGTCTGTTCGGCATCCGGCGCAACAGGCGCCTTGCCACGGCCCGGAATCAAAACGGCAGCAGCGACAGCCACTACCACTACTGCACCAATGGCCAATACGTGTTTCTTCGGCATCTTGAACCCCATACTTGGACGCTTGACCGCTGAGCGGCTGGCAATCATGGCTTCGATCATTGCATCACGGGCGACCTGGTTGATAATCCCGGGCCAGCCTTCAGAGCTCTCGTGTATATCTGAGATCTGCTGAGCGCTAAAGAGTTCGATCCCGCGCCCGGCACCTTCAAGGCGCTGGGCCAGATATTCGCGGGTTTCTTCGAGGTCATAGGGCTGCAGGTCGACCACATGGAAGCGTTCTTCATCAGCGCTCAGTTCCTCAAGACCGGCAATCATCGACGGCTCACCGAACAAGAACACGTGCGGACGCCCCTCTGGCGTACCCGCAGCCAGCGCCAGCAAGGCTTGCAGCGCAGACTCATCGAGCTGTTCGGCATCATCGACCAGCAGGTAGACCTCTTGCCCCGTAAGCGCCAGTTGCACCACTTGCGCCAGAATGGAGCCCACGTCAGGGCGCGCCACATTCAGGGTTTGCGCCACTTGCTGCAGGATACCGGCGGCATTGCCGGCTCCACGCGCCGAGACCACGACACTTTGCACCGACTGCTTGTTGGTACTCGCCACCAACGCCTGGCGCAGCAAGGTTTTGCCGCTGCCCTCAGGCCCGGTGACCACCAGCAGCAACTGGCTGTAGCGGGCAAGGTGATGCAACTGCCCCAGAACCGGCTTGCGCTGGGCCGGGAAAAACTTGAAGCCCGGAACCCGCGGTGCAAAGGGGTCGTGGGTGAGCTGGAAGTGACCGAGGAACGCCTCGTCGGCATGCAAACTAGTCATCGGGATCTTATTAACCTTTAAGCTGAGCCAGCGCGCGGTAATCCGCACCCAGCGTGGCTTGTAGAACCTCTTGTGGATAATCGTCAGTCACTGTGGCTTCGCCCATGCGGCGCAACAGCACCAGGCGCATACGACCGTCGATCACTTTTTTATCAACTGCCATGTGTTGCATAAAGTCGGCCGGCGTCATTTCGGCGGGCGGCACCACTGGCAAGCCGGCACGCTGAAAGATCCTGATACCGCGATCACGCTCGGCATGGGTGATCCAGCCCAGGCGGGCAGACATTTCCAGTGCCATCACGGTGCCCGCAGCGACGGCCTCGCCATGCAGCCACACGCCGTAGCCCATATGGGTTTCGATGGCATGGCCAAAGGTATGCCCCAGGTTGAGCGTTGCACGCACACCCGCTTCGCGCTCATCGGCGCCGACCACTTCAGCCTTGGCCGCGCACGAACGCTGGATCGCGGCAGTCAGGGCCGCCTGGTCCAGGGATCGCAGCGCATCCATGTTGTCTTCAAGCCAGGTCAGGAACGGCTCATCGCATATCAGGCCATATTTGATGACTTCAGCCAGCCCTGCGGACAATTCGCGGGCAGGCAGGGTGTTGAGGGTCTGGGTGTCGATCAGCACAAGGTTGGGCTGATAGAAGGCACCGATCATGTTCTTGCCCAAAGGGTGGTTGATCCCGGTTTTGCCGCCCACGGACGAATCGACCTGGGACAACAAAGTGGTCGGCACCTGGATAAAATCGACTCCGCGCTGGTAACAAGCAGCAGCAAAACCGGCCATGTCACCGACAACACCGCCACCCAACGCTATCACCGTGGTGCGTCGATCATGACGTGCTGTGAGCAGGCCATCGAAAATCAGCTGCAGGGTTTCCCAATTCTTGAACGACTCGCCATCGGGCAGGATGATCGGCAACACCGAGAACTGCGCGAGGCTACGCGTCAAGCGCTCAAGATAGAGTGGCGCGACCGTTGTATTGGTCACAATCGCCACCTGGCGCCCGGCGATATGCGGAGCCAGCAACTGCGGCTGATCCAACAAACCTTCGCCAATATGAATCGGGTAGCTACGCTCGCCTAGATCAACCTTCACTGTCTGCATGAAACCCCGCGTTGAAGCACGGCGCCAGCGCCCTGCTTCGCAATTATCAAGTGATGGCATGCCGTAAAAAGGCATGCTCGGCGCCGAGAATAGCGCATTTCGTATCGCACTTTAATGGTCTGTGCAGCGACTACCGGGGAGGAAGCTGGGCCAGGCGCTCGAGGATATCGAGCACCACCATGCGCGGCGGCCGCTCATCGGTTTCAACCACCAGGTCAGCAATTTCACGATAAAGCGGGTCGCGCACAGCCAGCAGGTCGCGCAGGATTTTTTCCGGGTTGGCATTGCGCAGCAGTGGCCGGTTGCGATCACGGGAGGTGCGCGCCACCTGCTGCTCGATGGAGGCGTGCAAATACACCACGCGCCCACCATTGCGCAGGGCTTGCCGGTTTTCCGGGCGCATGACCGCGCCACCACCGGTGGCCAGCACAATGCCATTTTCATGGCACAGCTCGACAATCATGGCTGTTTCACGATCGCGAAAGCCCGGCTCGCCTTCTTTATCGAAGATCCACGGGATATTGGCACCCGTGCGCACTTCAATTTCCTTATCGGAATCTTTGAACGGCAGGTGCAGCTCTTTGGCCAGCAAACGTCCGATGGTGCTTTTTCCAGCCCCCATTGGCCCAACAAGAATCAAATTTCGCACAGAATCAATGACTCACAGCAATCGCCTGGTTGTTCATGATACGCGGAGTCAGGAACACCAGCAGTTCGGATTTTTTTTCCAGGACAACGTCTCTATGGAAAAGTCGGCCAACATACGGCAGATCGCCCAAAAATGGCACTTTATCTACCACTTTGCTTTGAGTTTTTGAGAACACCCCCCCAATCACGATGGTTTCGCCATCCTTGACCAACACCTTGGCCCTGACCTCGTTCTTCTTGATGGGCGGCACATCCTGCAACCGGCTCATGTAATCAGGCTCATCCTTGGTCACTACGACGGCCATGATGACACTGTTGTCCGGGGTGATTTGCGGCGTGACTTCCAGCGACAGCGAGGCCTCCTTGAACGAGACCGATGTGGCGCCGGTTTTGCTGGCCTGTTGATAGGGAATTTGCGTGCCTTTGAGGATTTTTGCGGTTTCCTTGTCTGCGGTAACCACCTTGGGCTGCGAGATGATTTCGCCATTACCGGTTTTTTCCATGGCCGTCAGCTCCAGGTCCAGCAGCACATTGTTGGTCACAAAGGCGATGCCCAACCCCGATGAGTTGCGCGAAACCCCCAGGTCGACAAAAGGCGCGCTGGCGTTGCCGGGCGCAGCCCCTGACTGCAATGGCTGGGTGATGCCGCTGGCACTCCACAGGCCGCTGTTGCTTGACGCCCCACCCCAGCGAACACCCAGGCTTTTTTCGAAGTCCACTCCCGCCTCGACAATCCAGGCCTCAATCATCACCTGGCGCACCGGCACGTCCAGTTGGGCCACGATGCGCCGCAGCTCATCCAGCCGTTCACTGGATTCAAAGGCAATGATGTTATTGGTGCGCTCATCTACCGTGATCGTGCCCTGCCCCTCGAGACCGGCCTGACCGCCGGTCACTGACTGGAACAGCATGACGATATCTTCGGCCCTGGCGTAATTGACCTGCACCAGCTCCCGACGCAAAGGCGCAGGCTCTGGCCGCTCGCGGGCGGCGATCTCGTCCAGGGGCGCGACCCACAGCACATTACCCTCAAGGCGCTTGCCCAGGCCCTTGCTGCCAAGCACCAGAGCCAGCGCCTGATCCCAAGGCACGTCCTGCAAACTGAGGGTGATACTGCCTTTGACGGTATCGCTGACCATCAGGTTGAACCCGTTAAAATCCGCCAGCGATTGCAGCACCGTGCGTACTTCAAGGTTCTGCACGTTCAGGGACATGGGTTCGCCCACATACTGCGCACTCGCGATGGATGAAGGCGCGGCCTGCCCGGCCGCCAGTGTTGCCTGCGAATTCAGCGCACTCCATAGCGCCAGTACGCAGACCGGTGAAATCCTTTTCATGTGTTTATCCGTTAAGACTGTTGTTTTAAAGGGATCGTCAGGGACCTTTCCAGCCAACCGCCCCGACCATCGGGAATCAATTCAAATACTTCAATCTGCTGCGCCTGGATCCAGGCAACCTGGCCATTGTTGCGCCCCAGGTAATCGCCCACTTTCACGCGGTGAATAACCCCATTGACCCGCAGCAAGGCGCTGGCCTGCGACTCACTGGACAGCGCGCCAACCATTTCGAACTGTTCCAGATCAAAGCCTTCCAGAAACTGCCGGGGCCGGTCCGCATCAAGCTCATCGCCAGCCAGGCTGACCTGCCAACTGCCGCCCCCTTGCCCCGCGATGGCCTGGAACGGATTGCGCAAAGCCATTGCATCGTAGGTAACCGCAGGCGCAGCCGTGATCACGGGGAGCGGCTCAATGGTTGTGCTTGCATGCCCCGGCGTGTCCTGCAAATAGCGGTGCAGCTCGGCGGCACTCTGGGAGCTGTCGCACCCCGCCAGGCCTGCCAGCAATCCGGCGCCAAACACCCGCCAACCCGCATTCACGGGGCCAGCCCCTGGTCATGGCTGCGGTAGGCCCTTGCCAGCAGCGTCATGCGCAACTGCCCGTCGCCTGTACCGTTGCTCGGCGCAAGGCTGAGGTCATGCACGGTGACAATGCGCGGCAGGCTGGCCAAGGCACTGACGAAAAGCCCAAGCTCGTGATAGCCGCCCACAAGGGTCATGTGCAGTGGCAGCTCGGCATAGAACGTTTGCAGGACTTCGGGGAGCCACTGAATGTGCTCGACCAGCAGGCCATTGCCCTGGCCCAACCGCGAAACCTCATCCAGCAATTCGGGCACTTGTGCCTGAGCGGGCAACTGTGCGTGCAACCCGTTGAACCCGGCTTGCAGCCTGTGTATTTGCAGCTCATAGGCCTCGAGACCGGCCACCTGTGCGGCCCTGGACTCAAACGTCGCCTTCAGCGTGGCTTGCGCCTCGTGCAACTGGTGCAAGCGCGCCACAGACACTTGAAGCAGCAGTGCATAGCCCGATATCAGCAGCAGGCCCAGCCACGCCATGGCTACGGTTGCCCTGCGCGCTGGCGACCAGGCTCCCGCGTTGGCGAGGTCCAGTTCCCGCAGGTCGACACTGCGCAGGCTGTCGAGCCAGTGCGCAGGCATCACAGCGCGCCCCCGGCAGGGGCATGCCGGGCTTCACGCACGGTCATCTGGAACAGTCGTTCCTGCCCCCCCGCCTGGGCAGGGTCTGCCTTGACGTCATTGAGTTGCGGTGTTTCCAGCCAGTGCGAAGCATCGAGATTGCGCATCAGCTGGGCGACAAGGTTGTTGGTCTGGGCAACCCCCGTGATGACAATGGTGCCCTCGGTCATTTTTACATCGGTGAAATACACCCCCTCCGGCAAGCTGCGCGCCAACTGTTCCAGAATGATCCCGCTGCTCGAGCGGCTGGCCTGCAGCGTGCCTATTGTTTGCATGCGCTCAAGCAATTGCTCACGGCGCACCTTCAACTGGTCGATCTGCTGCGCACGGCCATCGAGCTGGAACGTGGCACTGCGGATCAGATCATTGCGCTCCAGCTGGCGTTCTACCAAGGTGTCGATAAAGTGATCGGCAGCAAACAGCCCCGCCACGGCCAATACAGACAAAACCGCCAGCACCGCCAAAAAACGCCTGCGCCGCTGTTCACGCAACAACGCGCGCCAGGGCAACAAATTGATTCTCGCCATTAATCGAACCCCCTCAAGGCCAGGCCGCAGGCAGTCAACAACAGTGGTGCATCGCAAAGCAAGGCTTCAGGGGTGAGCGCGGGGGCTTGGTCCATTTGTACAAACGGGTTGGCAATGCGGGTTGGCGTACCCAGGCGGGACTCGACCCGTTGCGCCAGCCCAGGAACCACGGCCGCCTCGCCGGCCAATACGATCAGGCCCACTGGCCCAAACAGCTCAAGCTCGTGCTGCAGATGCTCAACCAGCGTGGCCTTGGAGGCATGCGCCCCTGCCAGCTCCCGGGAGTAGATGACCCGGCCCTGCTGCACAATGCTCAATACGCCCGCACAGGCTGCACCGTCGACCACCGCCACGGCTACGTCCCGGGCCAGGCCTGCGGTCATGGCGCCAACGCCCCGCCCCAAGGCATGGCTCTGCACAGCGACCACGCACGGGATCAGTCCGGCGCCGGTCAAGACCGAACGCTGCCACTCCAGCGCCTCCTGACGGCATGCCGCCATCAGCACGTTGACCCGCCCGGGCTGGCTCGACAAGTGCTCCAGCACCTCGAAATCCAGCGCCATGTCATCCAGCGCACAAGGGATATGCTGCTCTGCCTCAAGGCGCACATGCAGCTCAAGCTCGACCTCGCTCAAGCCTGCCTCCACCTCCAGGGTTTTGCAGATAACCTGCCCGTCTGGCACCGCGATAATGGCATCACGGGCCATCACAGCAGCCTGCTCCAGCGCCCTGACAAGCACTGGCACGACACTTTTGGCTTCGGCACCGGTCTGATCATCCATAAGCCCGGCTGGCAAGGGTTCCATTGCATAGCCCTGGAGCTTGAACCGGCCCTGTGAACGGCTCAGTTCGACGATTTTGATCGCGTGCTGGCTGATATCTATGCCGATGCAGCGCTGGCGTGTTTGAGCAAATAATCCGGGCACCTTTGTTTTCCCTAATGCAATCCGTCACTTACGGAGGGTAAAAAATGAGATCCGTGCAAAACCTGTTCTGACATGCGGCTCATGACGTTCATGAGCGAAAAATGCTTATAATGCCGGGCGTTTTTTCCGTATCGTCGACCCGGCGCAACTGCGCACTACCCTGACGTGCAAACCCATTTCTT
>Ga0302347_1000380_pt1 | contig 73680 bp, 69 predicted proteins | sample PhyWR1_FD_202178 | JGI IMG/M metagenome (GOLD analysis project Ga0302347, IMG submission 202178) | Leaf surface microbial communities from wheat plants in UC Gill Tract Community Farm, Albany, California, United States - DLSL W.R1 (v2)... | ecosystem: Host-associated > Plants > Phyllosphere >... | reverse complement strand
CAGCACCGGCCCGGTACAGGCACCTAACGCCTGAAAAACACGCCAGAAGACTATTTGCACGATACCTGTTGATAACGCACAGCCCACCGAGCCGATGATGAATAGACCTAAACCGATAAAAAGCGGCAGACGACGCCCATAACTATCGCTAATCGGTCCCCAAATCAGTTGCGCAATGCAAAAGCCGATAAGGAATCCTGTAATTGTCAGCTCAGCATCACCCTGTAAATCTTTTGCCATGACGGGCATAGCCGGAAGATAGATGTCGGTTGATAAAGAGGTAACAGCCATCAGGGCGCTGAGAATGAGCAGAAACGATAGACTGGTTTTTTTAGCTTTAACCGACTGTGTACGTGCTTGCTGATTAAGCATGGTGATCCGTTAGAGACGAAGAGATAAGGGCATGTTAACGGGTTTGTTCATGCGGATAATCACAAGCAGGAGCATAGGGACTATGAATGACATTCATTAATATTGTGAATGGTGAAGGCAGTGAAAGTATGATTTGAACAGGCACTTATCTTAGCCCTTATAGGGGAGTATCGAGGTATCGTTTCAGGCTCGACTTGTGGTTGTGGATATGGGCACGAATTATCAGATCATAAAACAGCATGCCTTCCATCTAATGTAAGCAAAATTTAGTCATAAAGCCGTCGTTTAGCCTTAGCGTAGGATAATTTCCGTTTTCCAAGCGGACCCCATCATCAGCTTGCCATTGTCAGCATCTATAAGGCGTTGGGCTGCGGTTGGGAAGTCTGTACCCAGACTTAACGCAATTGTAATGGGGCCAGCGGCATAGCCACCCCCCCCACAGAACTGATTGCTAACAGGCCTTGACCTTACCCTGGCGGGAAGGTTTAAGCTTTTTGTTACCGAAACTTCCCTGGAGTAGAGCCATGGCTTCCGTTGCCCACCCATCAGGTTCCAATCAAGCGGCTCGTCTGAGCCTGCCGGTCGAAGGAATGACCTGTGCATCGTGCGTTGGCCGTGTCGAGCGCGCACTAAAAGCCGTTCCCGGCGTGCAAACGGCCACGGTCAATCTTGCCACCGAGCGGGCAGATGTCACCTTTAGCGGCGTGGCCGATCCACAAGCGGCCGTTAGTGCTATCGAGAGCGCCGGTTACGTCGTCCGTGAAGAGACTACCGAACTGGCGATAGAAGAGATGACCTGCGCATCCTGCGTCGGAAGAGTTGAGAAGGCGCTGACGCAACTTCCAGGCGTCCTCTCAGCCAGCGTTAACCTGGCGACCGAGCGTGCGCGGGTACGGCACCTCGCCGGGGTTATCTCCACCGCTGACCTTGAAGCGGCGGTTGTGCTGGCGGGTTACAAGGCCCGTCGTTTGTCTGCCGAAACGGCGAATGTAAACGATAAGGATACTGAACGCCGCGAAAACGAAGCGCGCGGCTTACGCCGCTCTTTGCTGATTGCGGGCATTCTCACTTTGCCGGTCTTTATCCTTGAGATGGGCTCGCACCTTATTCCCCCGATGCACCATTGGGTGCAGGGCGTTTTGGGAGAACAGACGAGCTGGTATATACAATTTGTGCTCGCCACCCTGGTGCTGTTCGGCCCGGGCCTGCGCTTTTTCCGCAAAGGTATCCCGGCGTTGTTGCGTGGTGCTCCCGATATGAACTCGCTGGTGTCGGTGGGTACGGCAGCGGCGTACGGCTACTCGGTGGTGGCGACATTCATTCCCGAGGTGCTGCCTAAGGGAACCGCTAACGTTTACTTCGAAGCCGCCGCGGTCATCGTGACCCTGATCCTGCTTGGGCGCTCGTTGGAAGCTCGCGCCAAGGGGCGAACGTCGCAGGCCATCAAACGACTGGTCGGGCTTCAGGCCAAGACCGCGCGCGTTGAACGCAACGGCGAGACCGTTGAGATCCCGCTCGATCAGGTGACCACCGGTGATGTGGTGTTCGTTCGCCCAGGAGAGAAGATCCCGGTTGATGGCGAAGTCGTCGAGGGTGCTTCTTATGTTGATGAGAGCATGATCACCGGCGAGCCATTACCCGTATCGAAGGGCGTAGGCGCTGCCGTTGTGGGTGGCACCATCAACAAGACCGGTGCTTTCAGCTTCCGCGTCACCAAGGTTGGGGCCAATACCGTGCTGGCGCAGATCATCCGTCTGGTTGAGGAAGCGCAAGGCTCCAAGCTACCGATCCAGGCCCTGGTCGATAAGGTGACCATGTGGTTCGTCCCGGCAGTGATGGCTGCCGCCGCGCTGACGTTCCTGGTCTGGCTGATCTTCGGCCCGGATCCGGCGCTGACCTTTGCGTTGGTGAATGCGGTGGCGGTGCTGATTATCGCTTGTCCGTGCGCCATGGGGCTGGCTACGCCGACGTCAATTATGGTCGGTACCGGGCGCGCCGCTGAACTTGGCGTGTTGTTCCGTAAAGGGGAAGCCTTGCAGGCACTGCGTGACGTGAGCGTTATCGCCCTCGATAAAACCGGCACCTTGACCAAAGGACGCCCAGAACTCACCGATCTCGTTCCCGCTAAAGGTTTTGAATACAGCGAAGTGCTGGCTCTGGTTGCGGCGGTTGAAACCCGCTCCGAGCACCCGATCGCCGAAGCGATTGTGCTGGCCGCCAAACAACAGGGCATCAGGCTGGCCACCATTGAAGGCTTCAACGCCGTGCCGGGCTTTGGCGTAACGGCCAAGGTAGATGGCAGGGTGGTCTCCGTCGGTGCAGACCGGTTGATGACGCAGCTTGGTCTTGATGTAGCGAGCTTCAAGTCTGCCGCCCAGCGCCTGGGTGAACAGGGTAAGAGCCCGCTCTATGCCGCTATCGACGGTCATTTGGCGGCGGTGATTGCGGTTGCCGATCCGATCAAGGAAACCACGCCAGAGGCTATTAAGGCGCTGCACGCGTTGGGCCTCAAAGTGGCGATGATCACCGGCGACAATGCGGCAACGGCGGCGGCGATCGCCAAACAGCTCGGTATTGATGAAGTTGCGGCAGAGGTGTTGCCCGACGGCAAGGTTGCAGCGCTGAAAAAGTTCCGGGTCAATGGCGCGCGAGTGGCCTTTGTGGGGGACGGTATCAACGACGCCCCGGCGTTGGCGGAAGCGGACGTTGGGCTGGCTATCGGTACCGGTACGGATGTGGCTATCGAGGCGGCCGACGTGGTGCTGATGTCTGGCGACCTGCGCGGGGTGCCGAACGCTATCGCACTCAGCCAGGCGACGATCCGCAATATCAAACAGAACCTGTTCTGGGCCTTTGCCTACAACGCGGTGCTGATCCCGGTGGCGGCGGGCGCGCTTTATCCGTTAAACGGCACCTCGCTTTCGCCGATCTTCGCGGCGGCGGCGATGGCGCTCTCCAGCGTCTTTGTACTCGGCAACGCGCTGCGGCTTAAGCGCTTCCAGGCTCCGATGACGGTTGAGGCTTCTAGCGGGACGGCGGAAAGCGGGGCGGAGATTATCCCCGTTACCGCAAGTAAATGAACGATGTCGGGCCATGGTGATGCCCCTCACCCTAACCCTCTCCCACAGGGAGAGGGGACTGACCGTGCTACAACTGGATTCAAGTGTTCACCTTAGCTCCGGAGCTTCGAGGTTGTGTAAGTTGGTCTCCATACCTGACCGCAGCTCCGTATCAGCTCCCTCTCTTTGGGGAGTTGAGCATCGCCGCACTCGCGTTGGCAACGCTTTCTTTCTCTGTCCTGCCTTTTTATTCCACGCTAACTAATCGCAACTATTTTCTTATAGTTAACACGCTTTCTAACGCACCGCTTTGTAAAAACCGGCTCGTCACTGGCATCACAACCACGCTACGGTTGACGGGTAGGATCTTGATCCCTTCACCTAGAAATACGGGAATGGTTGTGATATATAATTGGTCTAACTCCCCAGCATCGGCGAAAAATGCAGCGGACTTACCCCCTCCAACGACCCAAACATCCTTACCTTTTGCCGCCAGTTTTGCATGCCTGGCAATATCATTAGCATTCCCACTCACTTTACTTATGCCTGTATCTTGTGGTATTGCCAGATCCTGACTTGTCAAAATGAATGCCGGAACATCTTGATAAGGCCAGTCGCCATGGGCATTTTCCATTATCCAGCTGTAGGTTTTGCCTCCCATAATCACCGCACCAATACTCTGGTAGAAGTCATCATAAGGTGTCGCATCATCGCCTAAAATAAAATTAGTCAGCCAGTCAAGCTCGTGATCCTGGGTGGCAATGTAGCCATCCATCGATGCTGCAACATAATAAATTAACTTCGACATTCGATATCCTTTATTTGCTAAGCGGGCGCAGCATGCAGCGCCCCTACGTTTTGAGCCTGTTGGGTGTTGTCAGCAGTCTTGCGACTTGCGCTTCTTCGGCGAACTTCACCACTTTTTTCATCAGGCGTATTAGGATGCAGGCAGGGCTGGATTCTGGGCAACCTCTTGCCTCAACGCCTCAAATGGGCACTGGCTGAATAAGTGGAGGATCGCTACTGGAGTCAAAGGGTTGAGTGCCAGCGAACGGTTAAACTGGAACAGGCTGCTGGCAGTATCGTACAAATTGGTTTCAGAAGTCGGAAATTGAGAATAGCCAAAGGTGCGGAACGGCGGCGTTTTATCGCGCACTTGAGGACACCTAACCGCAAGTTGTTCCACCCAACGAGAAAAGATTGGCCAATCTATCATGTCATCTTCCGCCAGTGCTGCCATACTGGCAAAGCACTCCTCGGTAAAAACATAAGGATGCTGCGCCAGCTTTTGCCATACGACGCGAGCGGCGGTGCTCGGATTTGGATTAAGGAAAAACTGCCGGTTATGAGCCAGCCTGCCCAGGACAAACAGATCCATCGATTGGCTAAGCTGGGTCAATATAGGGCTGGATATCGCGCGTTCCGCCAGTTCACCTCTGACCCAGACATTGACGTCGTCCAGTAGCTCCATCATCAACGCTTCATCTTCATGATAGCGAGAAACCAGCCGGCACCTGACCAAATGAGAAGGATCTTTGGTCAGTGACTGCAACAGGGCCTGAGAAAGATTAACCAGCCGGAAAATCATATTTTCACGCACGGTTTCATCCGGATGATAAATAGCAATATTTGCCCAGCACGCTGGCCAACCTGGGTTGTTATCCAGCTTATCGAGGATCGGGCCAATCGGATCCATAAAATAGTCGGAGTAAACTTTGTCCGCAGCACAGTCTTGATCCGCTATCGATGCCATAGGCCGGCTGACAAGCCCCTCAATCAGCGCAGAAAAGCCTGAGGTTAACGCCTCCCATGCCAAAGTTTCGCTGGCATACTCCCAGGGCTGCCAACGCCAGACCAACTCTGGCCATATCATGCACGGTACGATAAACGGTTGTTTGCTTTGCTGCGCCACCTGGATTTTCAGTTCCAGCGAAAGCGCAGGCAGCATATCAAGCAAGGTCTGCGTGGTGGTGTCCTTCGAGTTAGCGACGGCTTTTAAAAAACGATCCGGGAACGCCGCCCAGCCGTGTTCAATCAGCAGGGCCGAAAAATCACGCGCATTGAGGAGCTTGCTGACGGTGTTACTGCGGGCTTGGCTTAAGTCTGAGATGTCCATGGATCGCTGCTTTTGATTATTCCTTCAATGGGGGAATACTATCGGATTCACGGTACGCTGGATAGGCTGTATACGGTGAATTCAGGGGAGGCGGTTGGGCTTAATCAGCGCAAGAAGGTAACCCAAATTCGTGATGCTATTGAGGCAAAAGACATTCATTGTGTAGCCAAAACGCCGCGGAATTGATTTTTATCAACAGTATAAAGAATGTACTACTGTTAATAGATGTTATCAGTGATAGAAGAAGCTTGGCATGGCTAAACCCTCGTTCTCCCGTTTGATGGCCGTGTGCCTGTTGGGCATTACCGGGCCGATCGTTACTGAGAGAAAAGCATACAGGGGAACTACGCGGTATCTGCCAAGGGGAGAGGGCTCTCAAAAAATCACCACGCATATTAAAAGAGGTCATTTAAATGCTCAATAAGTCATTGGCTATTGTATGTTTGTTTACAGTGGTGCCCACATCTGTCGCAGGTGAAATAAATTTATACTCAATTAACACCGGCTCCTTTGTGTATCATACGATAAACAATGAGGGACAATACACGGAGAACTTTGATAACAAATTTTTCTCCGTAGAACGAAAGTTTTCTGAGGATTCAAAATATAGTATCTTGGTTGGCACAATGAAAAACAGTTTCAATGACCGCTGTATTGCACTGGGTTTGAGAAGAGACTGGATGTCTAATGACTCTGGATGGGTTTTTAAGGGTGTTTACGGATATGTTGGTGAGTTCTTTTTTGATGCTTTCAGTCAGTGTGGTAATGACGGTTCATATAAAAAGTTCAAGGATACTACCGGCGTGGGTTTCTCTCCCTATATCTATCATGCAGTTCAATACAATTTTACCAGCTACTTTGGGGTAGAAAGTGGTATTATTCTTCCCTCGATATTTGTCGTTAGCGCCCAATGGAGTTTCAGATAGTCGCACCATCAGAAAGGGGTAACTTCGTGACCATACGTATCAGGCCCACTGTCGCAATAACATTGCTTACTGTGACACTGCCCGTATTAGCTAAAATGCCAGAAAACTTTGTCTATACCAGCTCCGGCGATCTCGAAGCGGCGTCAGTCATTATGGCGCGTAGCGACATTGGTGGTGCGCAGATCGTTTACAATTGGCGCTCACTCGAACCCGAGAAGGATAAATACAACTTTTCGCCGATTGAGCAGGATCTGGCTCGTCTCAAGGGAGCCAAGAAAAAACTTTTCATTCAGATCCAGGATCGGTTTTTCGAACAGAATGCCCGATACGTTCCTGATTATCTGATGAATGATGCCAGGTACGGTGGTGGGATATCGCCACAATTTGACAATCCTGGCGAAGGAAAGCCGGTTGGCTCGGGTTGGGTGGCACAGCAGTGGGATCCTGCTGTACGCCAACGTTATCAGGCTCTGTTGGCAGCGCTTGCAGAGCGTTTCGATGGCCGAGTCTATGGTGTGAACTTACCCGAAACAGCCATTGATCTTGACGAGAAAAGGCCACCCAAGGGATTTACCTGCGATAACTATTTCGCAGGCGAAATGGAAAATCTCACCTTTGCGCGCAAGGTGTTCACCAAATCACATGTGGTGCAATATGTAAATTTCTGGCCGTGCGAGTGGAACAACGACCACAATTACATGGGGCGACTGTTTGAGTTCGCCAGTGCCAATAATATTGGACTTGGAGGTCCAGATATTGTTCCCAACCGCAAAGCGCAAATGAAGAACTCATATCCGTTCTTCAACAAATACAAAAATAAGCTGGCACTCGTTGCCATGGCGGTGCAGGAGCCGACCTTGACCTACAGGAACCCAAATACGGGCAAAACATTTAGCAAGGAGGAGTTTGTACAATTCGCAGAAGACTATCTCGGTGCAGATATCATTTTCTGGAGCACGACGTCTCCCTGGTTGGCGAAGAAATAGGTAGCGATCGCTACGAAAAGAAAGCTTCACGGGGTAATCATGGGGGCAGGTCACGGCCCGTGATATTTCCCCCGGGAGGCTGAGCAGTTATTAATAAGCACCAGATGATCGAGTCGTTAAACGAGTAGGTCGATAGCTTTCAGGAATTTCCGGGTTTTTACCGATGGTCAGTTCTTCACTCACCATCCTTCCGACCGTTGCCGCGCAGGTTACCCCAGGGTGCATGACCGCCACGTAAATGCCCTTTATATCATCAATAAACCCAATGACAGGATGTCCGTCCTGCGGTACAGGTCGTTGTCCTACCGACTGACTGAGAAGATAGGCCGATGCTGTTCCTTGTAGCCTGCTTTGTATCGCCGTGAGGGTGTCAGATGCCACGGCTTCAGTATCACCCGTAACTGGATAATCCTCGGCTGCCAGGAGATCTCCGTTAAATGTATGGCGAACTTCAATGTCATCGCCCGATATCAGGGTATTAACAACGTGCTTTGTTACGCGGTAACGTAGCAGAATGGCTGGCGAAGCCACGATCGGGAGCATAATCCCTATCATGCTCAGCAACGAAGTTATACCCGTCCCGCAGGCCAGAATGACACAATCCGCCTCTAATATGCCTTCCGCTGTCTCTATGCCAACTATTCTATTTCCCTCTTTCCTAAACCCGGTGACGCGCGTCTGTGTTTTCAACTCCGCACCAAGACAGCAGGCCTTATCCAACAGGGATCGGGTGGCCTCTGCCGGATCCATTGCGCCATCCTGAACGGCATAATGCGCCCGTGAAGGTGGGGCATTCATCGCTGGCTCCAGCCGGGATATATCAGACTGCTGAAGCATTCTCGACTCATCTTGTTCGCAAGGCGAATCGGCCCCGTAACTTAGCGCACCAACCCAACGTATACAAAGCTCCGGAATTTCTTTTTCTAACCTGTGCCAGTCTTCCGCCGACGCTCGGCGAAGAAGTGCATCCGGGGCATCGTCACTCACAGTGGTGTGGATCCAGCCAAAAGCGCTGCCGGTGGCACCAGAAGCTGGATGCGCTCGATCGATAACGGTCACTTTTATTCCGCGGCTGGCCAAATGATAAGCGATTGAGGCCCCTATAATCCCCGCACCCACAATAATCATACTTTTTTTAGTGGAATACATACCGTTTCCTCGCATAAAAGGGCCCAGGCATTAGCAAAATCCGCCGTAACCCCTCGACATTAGTTTTGTGGCCATTCTTGCTTCAGTAACGCATAAATCAGTTCATCACCCCATTGACCATCAAAGCGATCGTTCTGTCGTAAATGTGCCTCTTTACGCATGCCCAAACGTTCGACCACGCCGATAGAGCCGCGATTGTCTACATCAAGTCGGGCAAAAATGCGGTGGAAACCCACTTCGGTGAATCCACGTTCCAGCACAGAACGCACAGCTTCTGCCGCATAGCCTTTACCGGCATAAACCGGGTTGAAGATATAACCGATTTCTCCTTGCAGCGCCGCGCTGCTGGCCAGTTTAAGCAACACTTCACCAATGAGTTCGCCGCTATCCTTCAATGTGACGGCACAATAAAAAGTGTCACCATCTTCACTGAAACGTGAGGCTACGGCCTTTGCCAACCGGTTTTCCATTTGTGCCTGCTCTGGCGGTGGAGCATACAAGTAGCGGTAGACTTCAGGCAGGCTATGGTAAGCCGCATAGGCGTGGAGATCATCAGGGGTAAAACGGCGAAGACGCAAACGCTCGGTGGAGAATGGCAGGGTAATCGAATGCAAGAAATTATCCTTTTCTAATGTGTTGTTATGGTGAAGGGATCAATACTACCAATGACCCGTTAACGTTCCAGCATAGAAAGAATATGATTTTTGGTAAGCGGGGCCAGTTGCACCGGCTGGTTGCTAGAAGTTTCAAACCATATCACTTCTTCGATTTCTGCTGCGGGCAGAAAGTGGGTCTCTTCAGTGCTGACTCTGAACATATCAGCAATCAGCACATGTCCAGGTTCATTGGCTGCTAGATCCGTAAAACGCCCTAGTGGGATCATCTCATCAGGGTTGAAGGAGGCATTCAGTTCCTCTTTCAGTTCACGTGCAAGTGCCACCTCTGGCCGCTCACCGGATTCAATTTTTCCACCCGGTTGCATAAACCACTCCGTGTTGCGTTTTCTGACCAGAAGGATCCGGCCAGCCTGATCGGTGATGACGGCCGCAGCTATATGAATTTGCTTACTCTCTGACATTCTGAATCCCGTTGTTTGGTAGAAAAGCACCCCGCGTGAAGGCATCAAATGTACCAGAGTGGGGAGGGTGATTCCTAGCCGGGATATCTTCCCTAATCAGGTAAAGTAGAGCCTATGACTTGTGCTACGCTCTGGTTCTACAAAATCTAGACGTGGAGCTACATGATGACTAAACCTGCTGCCAGCTTTCAGTCCAGTTCGTTTGTGATTGCAGTTCGCGATCTCAAGAAAAGTGCTGCTTATTTTTGCGATGTCCTGGGATTTGACCTGGCATGGCCGGAGGGGATGGGCTGGCAACTAGCCACCAGGGGATGTGTGCGTATCATGTTAGGTCATTCGCCGGACGCAATGCCACCCGCAGATACGGGCGATCACAACTATTTTGCCTATCTGTATGTCGATGATGTCCAGACTCTTTATGAAGAGTTTTTAAGCAAGGGGGCGATCATGCTGACTCCCCCTGTTGATAAACCGCATGGCATGCGCGAATTTACCGTAGGGACTCCCGAGGGGCACAGAATGGTTGTTGGCCAAGATCTCGATTAGCGTGCGTTTACCCACTATGAATCCTAAGAATAAACGGGGCGTTTTATACTTAATCTGACACTTTCTGCTTTGGATTGTATAAGATCTGACCGTCCGCTCAGTGCCAGAAGCGGACGTTACTAATAGCTAGTTTTTAGGGGGTAACTATATTGCCACCTAGTCACCGTAAGAATATGTACAGAGGGAGCATATTTCACAACAGCCCTCTCAGTTTTATGCAAAGTAATAAAACTTGGGAATATTTAAACGCATTTGAACGTCAGGCGAGCAACGCCATTAACAAGTAAGTGTGTATCAATATCAGTTTTGACTTCTTTCATGGATTTATTTTGTACCCTACAAAAATCAGAAGCCTTTTTAGTTGCAGTGCCAATAGCTCCTTGTATACGACCTGCAGCAGGAGCTGCTTCTACCTCAGTGAGATAGTCCCCATTATCCAGTTTTTTGACATCGGACTGATATGTCAAACCCAGGCCTTGAAACTGTGTTTTATCATTTTGCACAGCGCAGCCGCTTAAAAAAGCACCAATTAAAATAGTAGTAGCAATTATTGATTTTTTCATGTGAAGAATAATCCTTATGTATTTGGTTAGCCTCTATTCTACAAGCTGGAATGAAACAATAATTAAACCAATTGCTATTTATAGATTTGCAATAGGTTATCGCATTGAAAATTTGGAGAAATAAATCACACTAATCTACAAACAAGAACGTCAGATGATCTGCTCCACATGATTCAAGGCACATCGATGTAAGTATGCGTTCCTAACTTCCGCCTCCTCGCTCTTAGCCTACATGGTTCTCCCCAGTGGCTGGTAACGAACTTTGCAAGCACTACGTTGAATTAATCAACGGAGTGCAGGTCAACAACACCACGATAGATACTTTCACTATCAGAACGGGCAGGCATTACAGGCTTTGATTAACGCTTCACTAATAGGGTGAACAAAATGCAACTCGCTGGCATGCAGCATCAACCGCGGCGTCCGTTCGGTGCCAGGTATCAGGAGACCGCCATATAGATCGCAGCCCAAAATAGGGTGGCCCAGTTGCTGGCAGTGAATACGCAATTGATGGGTCCGCCCGGTCTCCGGGGTTAGTTCTACACGCGTCAAAGGCAGTAAAGTCCCGTCTTCCAACTCGTGATAAAAGCGTTCAACAACACGATAGCGGGAGCGAGCGGGCTTGCCGTGGATTGAGCAAATCGACATTAGTGGGAACAGCGCCGGGTCTTTGGCAATCGCAGCGTCTATCACACCGTTGTTGTCGTTCAGGTGTCCGCAGAGCAGTGCACTGTAAACTTTGCTCACGGTGCGCTGGCTGAACTGCTGGCAGAGGGCGGCGTTTATAGCCTTATTGCGTGCAACCACCATCAGCCCGGAAGTACCGAAATCAAGGCGATGGGCGAGGGTGCAGCCGGGGAATATCTTTACCAGCCGATGATGTACCGAATCGAGATTTTGCGGATTCTTCCCCGAAAGGCTGAGCAGTCCGGCGGGCTTATTGATAAGCACCAGGTGATCGTCCTGATAGAGGAGCTCTATCTCGTCATGGCACGGCGGGGCAATAAAAGTATCGAAAATTGTAGACATCAGGCTGCCGGATGGAGAGTGGATGTGGATAATAGCGAATTTTCAGCTGGCTGGCGAATCTGGCCGTTAGCCTGATGGAACAACGGTAATTTTTGATGAAAGTGATACTTGTTCGACACGCGCAAACGGAATGGAATCAGCGCGGTATTATTCAAGGGCATATGGATAGTCCGGTGACTAAACGAGGTGTGCTCGAGACATCAGCGTTACTTGAAGCGTTAACGGAGGCAGCTTACCCTACAGACTGTGTCTACGCATCCCCACTTGGTCGTGCCTGGCATATGGGTCAGGCACTAGCGGATCGTTTTCTCTGCCCGTTGGTTGCGGAACCCGGGCTGAAAGAGCAGGCATTCGGTCACTATGAAGGGATGACACGGGAGCAAATACAATCTGACTATCCCAGTGAAGCAGAGTCGCTATTTGGGCGAGATGCACAATTTTGTGCCCCTGGCGGCGAGTCGCTGACGCAGGCTTCTCAGCGAGTTATCAATTTCTTGCACAACCAACAAGCAGTAGCTCCACACCAGACAATATGCATTGTATCTCACGGCCAAGTCAGTCAGGGCGTTCTGGCCTTGCTCAAAGAGGGAAGAATCGATAATTTTCCCCGTTATGCTCAACCGAACGCCAGCTACTCTGTTTTAGACCTGGCTGGGGATAAATGCGTAGGTCTCCGATGGGGGATCGCAACACATTTACTTAAGCTATTGTGATTCGTCATAAACAATCATTAAGACCGGGAAAGCGCACCCGGTCACGATGTCAATATTCTGTGAGTTATCGCCACAGCTAAATGTGCAACTGACCATTAATCAGCGTGCAACTCTGCCCACCAATCCAAGGCTCACCATCAATAAAACGAACGCTAACCCGGCCATCGCGATGTAGTTGGGTGCCTTGTCGAACCTGATACCCCTGCGCCGTCGAACCACCGTCGGGGAAGTTATTTTCCTTCAACAAACGGGCCAGGCATGCATTGGCACTGCCAGTCACTGGGTCCTCTACCAACTTACCCCCTTCAACCAGAAACGCTCGCATTTCATAATCTGCTGGCTCACCCGATGAATAGGCACCATAAATCACCACACCATCAACCTCATGATCGGTTTGCAGCTTCTTAATCGTGGCATGAGCCGGCGTCATCGTCAGGCAGGATTGAGCGCTTGGCAGACGTACCATAAGCCAGCGAATACCCATGTCGGCAATCACCGGCATCGTATCGGCTTCAATAACCGCAGGCAGAAAGGCGGCCATTAGCATTTCCCTTTCTGCTGCAGTCAGCGTTCGAAGCGTTACCGCCGGCGCAGCAAACGCCAGCTTTCCTTCAGGTGAAATATTGACCGCAACCAGACCAACCCCGCACTCTTGCATCACCACACCCGGCTGTTTGGTCACCAGCCCAGCCTCCAGTAATGCATGGGCCGTACCCAAAGTCGGATGTCCGGCAAAGGGCAACTCTTTTTCGGGGGTAAAAATGCGCACCTGATAATCGGCTAGCGGATTAGTCGGTTTGAAAACAAACGTCGTTTCCGAAAGATTGGTCCAGCGAGCTAGTGAAAGCATCTGCATTTCATTCAAGCCCTCTGCCTCCAGGATCACCGCCAAGGGATTACCCTGCAATGGCGAAGTGGTAAATACATCCACCTGTTTATAGGCGCGTGGTTTCACATCATTTTTTCTGAGCATTTGCCTTCATCCGCTAGATACAAGGCTTGATGATAGCGTTATTAAATGACTGACTTCAATTGCTAATACCTTAAATTGGTTGGCTTTTGTGATACATTGGCACTCATTGAGATAGCCACGGCAACACCAGAGAAGTGTGAACAGTTCGGCTCCCCGGAAATTAGCAAAGGAATACTACATGCAGAGTTTATTTTCGTTAACCGCAGGCGCCAGTGTGCGTTGGCACGATTTGCCAGGCCAGGGTATACCGATTGTGTTTATTCACGGGCTTGGGTGCGCTTCTTCTTATGAGTATCCACGCATTGTGGCAGATCCGGCATTTAGGGGACGACGCGCCATACTGATTGATCTTCCTGGATATGGTTTTAGCGATAAACCTCGTGATTTTGATTACAGCATTACTCATCAAGCAGACGTTGTTATCGAAGTGATTAATGCATTGAAGCTGTCACATTGCCATCTCTATGGTCACAGTATGGGGGGAAGCATTGCGATTGAAGTGGCAGAACGATTGGGTGAACGAATAGGTAAACTGGTGGTTTCGGAACCTAACTTTCGTGCCGGTGGCGGCGTATACAGCCGCCTACTGGTGGAGAGACCAGAAGCTGAATTTATCTCGCAAGTGTACGACGAAATGCTGGCAGACCACACATCCCCCTGGAAAGGTTCGGCCCAAAATGCGGCCCCCTGGGCAATGTGGCGGGGAGCCAAAAGCCTGATTGATGGAGCTTCACCGTCATGGATGGAGACCTTCCTCAATCTGTCCTGTTCACGCGCACTGATTTTTGGCGAACAATCCTTACCGGACAGTGATTTTGAGTATGTCAGCCATCAGGGCATATCGGTAGCAACGGTGCCACAAGCAGGGCACTCTATGTCCTGGGAAAATCCGTCGGCACTGGCCGTGGTGTTACAGGAGGAATTTAACGATTGATTTAACGCCAATGGTTATCATCCAAGCCAATAGAAAAACTTTTAACAGATGCTAAATTTTACCGTTTGCCGCCGATCATCAAGTTCTACAAACTAAGCGCGTCTGATAGAACCTTTAGCCCTCAATGATGGAAAATCGCAATGTTGAAGAAATCCCTATCCTGTGTGCTGTTGCTCGCCACCTCATGTTCAGTGTTTGCCGCACCGCAAACGGAAAAACAAATAGCCGACATTGTGAATCACACCGTTGCGCCATTGATGAAAGAGCAGGCCATTCCCGGCATGGCCGTGGCGGTGATTTATCAGGGCCAGCCTTACTACTTCACCTGGGGATTGGCAGATGTTGCCGGTAAGCAGCCCGTCACGAAGCAGACCTTATTCGAGCTCGGTTCGGTCAGTAAAACGTTCACTGGAGTGCTGGGTGGTGATGCCATTGCTCGCGGTGAAATCAACCTTGGCGATCCGGCGAGCAAGTACTGGCCAGCGCTATCAGGCAAGCAATGGCAAGGGATCACTTTGCTGCACCTGGCAACCTATACCGCCGGTGGCTTACCGCTGCAGATACCGGACAATGTTACCGATGAAGCATCGCTGCAGAATTACTATCAAACCTGGCAACCGCAGTGGGCTCCGGGCACCAAGCGCCTTTACTCGAACGCCAGTATTGGCCTGTTTGGCGCACTGATGGTCAAACCGTCAGGCATGAGTTTTGAACAGGCGATGACCAAACGTGTGTTCCAACCGTTGAAGCTATCGCAAACCTGGATAAACGTGCCACAGCAGGAAGATAAGCACTACGCCTGGGGCTATCGCGATGGGAAGGCGGTTCGCGTTTCTCCGGGCATGTTTGATGCCGAAGCCTATGGCGTGAAGTCATCGATAGAGGATATGTCAAGCTGGGTGCAGGCCAACATGGCGCCTGCCAACGTGAAGGATGCCTCGCTGCAGAAGGGGATTACGCTTGCCCAGTCGCGCTACTGGCATGCCGGTGATATGTATCAAGGTCTGGGTTGGGAAATGCTGAACTGGCCGGTTAAAGAGAAAACCGTGGTTGAGGGTAGCGATAATAAAAACGCACTGGCACCGCTGAGCGTCACAAAAATCACTCCGCCAGCACCACCATCAAGCGCCTCTTGGGTACATAAAACCGGCTCGACCGGCGGGTTTGGCAGCTATGTAGCCTTCATTCCTCAACAGGATCTCGGCATCGTGATGCTGGCTAACAAAAATTATCCTAATCCTGTGCGGGTTGAGGCGGCTTATCGCATTCTTGAAGCGTTACAGAAGTAATTTTTAGCAGGGGGTGTATTGCCCCCTAAAGCTCTCAACTACCCCAGCGACTTTTCAGGTAATTGACGGCCTGCTGGGTCTGTGGTTGATTAAGATAGTCCTCTCTGAACAGGATCGTGCCTTTAATTTGCGATACGGACTCGTTCAAATCCAGCTGCTTTTGTAGCTCCAGCACGCCACCGTTGACCATCCAATCTGGCTCGTTCTTTGACGGGACCCCAACTTTATACAGTGCAACACCGATATAAAGACGCGTATTGGTGGAGGTCACCACATTCGCCCACCATTTGGCGAGCACATCATAACGGGCCGCGTCACGCGCGAAGGGCCAATACAGCTGTGGAGCAATGTAATCCAGCAGCCCAAGCTGTACCCAGCTACGGGTGTCGGCATAAGATTCATCATATGCCGCTGCACCTCGCGTATTCGAACCTGCCACATCGTGCGAGTGGTTACGCCATACGCCAGAAGGGCTGACACCAAATTTAACGTCGGGTTTCAACTTCTTGATAGTACGAGAAACTTGCCCAACCAATTGCTTGGTATTGTCTCGCCGCCAGTCCGCTTTGGAGCCAAAATGTTGACCATACTTTTTGAAGGTCTGGTTGTCGTTAAGCACGGATCCAGGGGACTCAGCATAGAAGTAATCATCAAACTGCACGCCATCAATATCATAGTTGGCAACCACCTCCGCCACGATGCTGGTGATCCAGTCCCGCACCTCCGGGATACCAGGATCGAGCACAAATCTATCGCCTGCGGTGCGGATCCAGTCAGGGTGCAGCACATAGACGCTGGCTGGTTGCTGCGACAATGTGCGGTTCAGTTTATCAATGGTTACTGGTTTGGTGTTAACGGATACCCGGTAGGGGTTAAACCAGGCATGGACTTTCATACCGCGCTTGTGCGCTTCATCCAGCATAAACTGCAGCGGATCATAGCCTGGGTTGTCGCCAATATTCCCCGTCAGCACATCTGACCATGGCAAAATTTTTGATGCCCAGAGGGCAGTGCCATCTGGCTTAACCTGGAAAAAAACGGTGTTGATACCCAGCGTCTTCAGTTTATCCAACTTGCCTTGCAATGCTTCCTGCTGTTGGCGAATGCGGATGGCTGGGCTGCTGGCATTGAGCGATGTCACTGGTGGCCAATCGAGGCGGGAAACGGTTGCCAGCCAAACGCCGCGCACCGATTCCTGGCTTTGCCGTGATTTATCCGGGTGTGGCTGTTTTGCCACCGAAGGCAACGGAGTGACTAAGGATTTCGCAGGCTCGTTGGTGCAACTGGCCAGTGAAAGCACACCGGCAAGAAGTACGCCTAGCTGTTTAACTTTGGTAAAGCTATGAGAACAGGCGATGATTCGCTCCAGCTTCTATTGATTACTCACTGGGGAGAGCCCCAACACAATCCTATCATTCTCTTATTATTAGAATTTTAGTCAATACCGGTAGGGCAGATTGATCATCGTAACCTGTTGCATCGTTTCCTCAACTTTTTAACGATTCATATTGGCGATCTTTTGGAGGCTGCAAACCTCTATCAGAGCGAGGTGAGGTATACGGGGCGGCCAATCAGTTACCGAAAACTCATTGGGACAACGTTGCGGGTCAAGGGGTTGGAGTACGACCGTTAATCTACCGTTTAAATCCTCTACACTATTATTGGTCACTCACATTATTAAAGGGAAAGATCATGAAAGCACATTACCTGAGCGTGGCCTTGGCATTTGGCTTGTTTAGTTTACCAGCAGTCGCAGGGAATTCAGACGCTGTCGCGGTATATTCCACACAACAAAGCCAGGGTTCGGCCGCGATTGGCAGCCATGTCTTCTATACCAAGGATTTCACTGTTTCCGTGACTAACCTATCCGATAAAGATATCGATCTCAGTAAGTTATGTTTACAAGCGTCCTCTGCTAACGGTAAAGTGTTTGAACTAGACACCGTCGATGAAAAGCTAATGTCTGGGATTTTAAAGCCTAAAGCGATGGTAAAGGGATTGGCCGTATTCGCGTCGAATGACGAGAGTGTTTATAACGCCTCGTTGGTGAAAATGAGTGATAAGTGCCAATAGGATTTTATTTCCTACAGGGTCATGAGCACTTATAAAATAACTCTTTCAATTTAACTAAAGAACCTCTTATGAACAAACGCTTATTTGCTGTTTTTCCGGCCATTATTCTGTCTGGCTGTGCTGCCACATGGGAACCGTTAGGTACGCCAATACTGTCCCTGCAAGAGGCGAATAGCCTTTGCGATACTGAGTCATTAGCTCAGTACCCGGTTAAAAATGAGGTCGCGACCAGAAGCGTTGAAAAGCAGGTTTCATTGAAATGCAATAAAGATGACGATGGCTGTAACAGCAGTGGTTATAAATATGAAAATAAACTAGGCGTTGAAAGCTACCCCTTGGACGTTAATATAAATAGCCGGAAAGCCGCATTTACTGCCTGCATGGCAAAACAGGGTTGGAGAAACACAAGCTGGCTTCCAGGCTGATACACCACCCGGAGCTAGCCAGGCTTTTCAGTGCTGGTGGCATCGCAGGTTCTGACTATGTTCGCTGGTGGGATGCTGTTTATTCGCATGCAAGGAAAGCGGCAATTCACCACGGCGTGGTGAGCGTGGAGGGCTTGGCATTGCTAGTCGATCCGCAATTCGGCAGCGAGCAGCTCCAGCATGGCATCCACTTTTGGCTGCAGTTGCCGCCCAATAGGCCACACCAGATTGAGCGGCAGACCGTCAGTCGTCAGTTCCGGTAGGATTTGCACCAATTCACCACGTGCAATTTCATCGCAGACCAGCCATGTTGCCAACTGTGCGATACCGCACCCAGCCTTAACGGCGGCAACCTGAGCTTCGCCATTTCCGACAATAATGCGGCCCTCCATTGTGCGCCGCTCAATCATTCCAGCATCATGCGCGATCAGCCACGGGCCCGTGGTTCCATCGGCCTTACCATAGAGCACGGCATCATGGCGAGACAGTTCGGCGGGCGATGTCGGTGTCCCGTTGCGGGCCAGGTAATCGGGAGAGGCGCAGAAAATGAGGCGTTCACAGCCCAGGTAGCGATGGCCAACTGAGGTAGGCCAATGATCCGGGCCACCGATACGCACCGCCACGTCAATAGCTTCTTCAAGCAAATCAACGAAGCGATCGGTCAAAGAGACATGCGGGCGTAAGTGCGGGTGCTGCTGTGAGAACTGGAGCAGCAGCGGCCAGACCCGAAGGCGGCCAAATGTCGCCGGAGCATCTAGCCGCAGACGACCCATCGGTTCGCTGTGCTGTGCGGCGAGCACGGCTTCAGCTTCTTCCAAGTCGACCAGTACTCGTACGCAAGTGCGGTAGAACGCTGCCCCCGCATCTGTCAAAGCCAAGCGGCGGGTGGTGCGCTCGAAAAGCCGGGTCTCGAGCCGATCTTCAAGGCGCGCCACACTTTTGCTGACGGCAGAACTGGTCAAGTGCAATTGCTCTGCCGCTGCCGTGAAACTGCCTGCATCGGCCGTCGCCACGAAGGTTTCGATGCCCTTAAGTCTTTCCGATGGGATCATTCTGCTCTCACCAATTAAAGAATTAAATTCAATAATACCGGTAAAATATATCAATAATAGGAATATATTTCTTAAATATACTAAGGACAACAGAAAATCCCCATGTAGGAGCCTTTTTGATGTCTTGTATTACCGCACCGGGCACTGCCATTTCGGCGAGTCGTAGTCGCCTTTCCATCGTCATTCTTGCTGTGGCGGCTTTTGTCATCGTTACGACCGAGTACCTGATCGTCGGACTATTACCAGCACTGGCACGCGACTTGGATATTTCAATTTCGGCTGCCGGCCAGTTCGTCACCCTGTTCGCCTTCACGGTCATGCTGTTCGGCCCTGTGCTGACTGCGCTGTTGTCTCACATTGAACGTAAGCGCCTATTTATCGCGATTCTGATGATCTTTAGCCTCTCAAACGCTCTGGCCGCAATCGCTCCAAACGTTTGGGTGCTTGCCGTTGCGAGGTTCATTCCTGCGCTGGTGCTGCCCGTGTTCTGGGGGACAGCCAGCGAGACGGCCGGACAGATTGCCGGGCCGCATCGTGCCGGTCGAGCAGTATCGCAGGTATATCTGGGGATATCAGCCGCCTTACTGTTTGGCATTCCACTGGGTACGCTAGCGTCGGACCTCATCGGCTGGCGTGGCACCTTCTGGATACTGGCAGGGCTGTCGATGGTTATGACATTAGCCCTGGCGATCTTCATGCCGACCCTGGCACGCCCCGAGCGGCTGAGGCTGGCAGAGCAGACCCGCATCCTCAAAGACCCGTATTTTGTTGGTAACGTTGTGTTATCGGTCGTTGTGTTCACCGCAATGTTTACGGCTTACACTTATCTAGCCGACATGCTGGAGCGCATCGCCGGTGTGGCTCCGGCGCAAGTCGGTTGGTGGCTCATGGGCTTCGGTGCTATCGGCCTGGTCGGTAACTGGCTTGGCGGGCGCTTTGTGGACCGCAGCCCACTGGGCGCTACCGCCATATTCTCGTTATTGCTGGGCATAGGCATGATGGCCAGCGTACCAGCGGCAGATTCGCTCATTCTGTTATGGTTGGCTCTTGCGCTTTGGGGTATTGCCTATACTGCACTGTTTCCAATCTGTCAGGTTCGGGTGATGAAGTCCGCTTCACACGCTCAGGCGCTAGCCGGAACGTTGAACGTCTCTGCTGCTAATGCCGGTACGGGCCTTGGCGCCATTATCGGTGGCCTGGTGATCCCTCAATGGGGATTGGAAAACATCGGTTTCGTTGCCACAGGCATCGCGATAACGGCCATTTTGCTGGCGGCTTGGCTTATACGCTTTCGGCGGCAAAGCGCGAAATAAGCAGGAAAAGTAAGGTGACCGTCTATGCGGTCACCTTGATAAAAAAATAGTGACCATCATTGAAAACCTAAAGATAAAGTATCCGGGGACCAGTGCATGGCCATTTGGCGATTCCGCCGAAATGGCAGACGAGCTAGCAGACCTGGTTATTAAAGGGGTAAAAACCGCAACCTGCTGTTCGCTTTCATCTTTCAAAAATGAAGAGGAATCACCAACGATCGGCGGCTACAGCATTATCCTAAATGGCAAAGGTGTTCCAGTCTGTGTCATTAGGACGATCGCTATGCGGATAATTCGTTTCTGTGATGTGACAGACGAACTTGCGAAAAAAGAAGGCGAGGGAGATCTCAGCCTGAGGTACTGGAGGCAAGGGCACAAACAGTTCTTCCAAAGAGAAGTGAGTTACTGCGACACAATGGAGCTTGTAGCAGAAGAGTTTGAACTGGTCGAGTTGTTGTAATGTGAGCGCAGATATTTTTTATTGAATGGCAAGGTTTTCTCTGCTGACGAAATTATTCCAGAGGTGGTTATTGAAATCGCTCAGATCATCGATGCTCCATTTTTCTGCATCGATATGATTGAAAATGATGCGGGTCAGCTCCGGCTTATAGAGATCGGGGATGGGCAGGTATCCGACATCAAGGAATGGCCAGTTGAGCGTTTTGTCCGGATATTTATGGCGTCATAGGAGCCCAAATAGACGGGCTTCAGGGGCGCGCAAACGCCCCGATTTAACTTACTCAAATAACCTACGGTGTAGCGCAATAACCGCACCATCAGCAATGTCGCTTGGCAGCAGGAAGCAAAGATTATCATTGGATGCGCCATGGAAAATCATGCGCACGGCATACTCATCCAGATCCACAAATGTATCCCGGCATACGCCCGTGCCACGATGGAGTTGATTGCCAATCAGCGTGACCAAGGCCAGCCCGGTTTCAATCTCGACCCTGCAATAAGAAGAGAGTGCTGTAAGCAACGCGGTGGTCAGGGTGTGATCTTCTCCCGAAGTAGATCCCGTGGAATTCAGGGCTAGCGCTATGCAGCTCTCGGAGGTAGTAACCAGACCCACATCAACCTGATGTGCTGCCAGAATCGCGAACATTTCGGCAAAGAATAGGTATGCCGGTTGCGCATGCAGGCTGTGCAATCTAAGCAACGTCTGTTTGCGACGAACGGCAATGGCGCGATAAAGTGGCGGATCCTCTGTCTCGCGGCGAACCAGCGTTCCACCGGCAGCGGTATTTTTGCTGGAACCGACAAAGACCGGGATATTTTTCCGCATTGCGGGTAACAGGGTCGCCGGATGGAGCACTTTCGCACCAAAAGCAGCCATGTCGCTGGCTTCGGAAAAGGAGATATGGTCGATACGCTGTGCCTGCGCCACAATGCGCGGATCGGTGGTGTAGATCCCGGCCACATCAGTCCAGATATCGACACGTGCGGCCTGCAATGCTTCCCCTAGCAGGGAGGCGGTGTAGTCGCTGCCGCCCCGGCCAAGCGTGGTGGTCTTCCCGTCGTCATCACTGCCGATAAAACCCTGGGTGATAACAATCGCCTGCTCAATACACGGCCGCAGATGGGCTTCAGCCTGATCTTCCACCAGGCTGATATTGGGTTCGGCGCAACCGTAAATGTTGTTGGTTCGAATGACTTTACGGGCATCAAACCATTCTGCTTGCGCCTCACGTTCACGAAGCACTTCAGCAAATACCTATAGAAACCGAAACTGCGTCGAGTTGCTAGTCAATTCGGCGCAGCCGAAAGGCTTCCTCTGGTGAAATCTGCTGGGTAATGACAGCCATTAGTTCTCAGATTTCACGTAGCGCGATCAAAAAAGGAGGGCGTTTTGAACGATATTGCACAGCTTCTGCCAGTAATCCAATCACTGGAGGTTAAACTCCATCAGTCGGCAACGCGCAACGATGCCAATCTCGTCGGAGAATTGCTGCATGACGATTTTGAGGAGATCGGCTGTTCCGGGCTGCACTATGACAGACAGCAAACCATTGCGGCACTAATGTTGGAAAGCGGCCAGCCAGAGATCTTTGCCGGAGAGTTCAAACTGGTGAAGATTGTCGATGGTGCCGTATTGTTGAGGTATAAAAGTTTTCAACGTGATGCGGATGGCAACATAGTTCGCCGTGCAGAGCGTTCTTCGATCTGGTTGCAATCGTCACAAGAGAGCAGAAGCCATTGGCAGATGCGTTTTCATCAAGGAACACAGATCGAGGATTGAAGCCGACTGTGTATCAACTCGAATAATCGTCACTCATGAACCAACTTCTAGAAAACCAAGCAATCAAAGCGTGAAGGTGAGGTGAGATAAGCCTAGCGGGATACTCGGTACGTAACTGCCAATATCATTTAACATAATATACATTATACGCACCAAGGTAACGGTACGTGAAATCTGGCTATCTGGTACTGTCACTGGTCTTCATTGGCCCGGGTCAAAAATTCGTGTTGCCAGCCAACTAACGCGTTGACATTGCGCACTAAGGTAACGATACCTAGAATCTGGCTATCAATGTCTGCTACCAATTCAATTACTGATGACTTTATCCAGGTCCGGGGTGCTGTCCAGCGTATTAAACGTTCATCCCAAAATGCTCTCCGGAACAGGCATCAAGGCTGGCGGCGGTATTATCCGCATTATTGCCGGTGCCGTCGAAAAATACCCCAATGGTCAGGGTAATTTCCCGCTTTTGCCTTTCCTTTTTGGCCGCCTGCGCATACTGCGCTGGCTCCGCTGCCGGTCCGCTATTCATCAGCATTGAGCTCGGAGATATGGATGGAGCAACCGAGAGCGGTTGACTGCTCGCAACTAGACGATGGCTACCAGCCGGACAACCACAAGCCACACGATGGCCGTCAAGTGCCGTTGGTACACCATAAAAACTTAAGTTTGCTTCCCCTTCGGCAATAACCCCAATTTTCCCGCAAGCCGGACACGAAACCTTATGCCCTTTCAGCGCGACGGGAATACCATCACACGTGTAACGATTTCCCAGAACTCCCTCCAGTACCCGCCCCCCTGTGGTGGTGGTATCGCCCAGGAAAATGACCGATATTCCCTGGTAGTTCATTCCTCTGCTCATATCCTGCGAGCCTCTTTGTCAGCCTCTTCCATGACATTACTCCATGTTTTATTGAGGGTTGTATCCGGAACCAGACTAAACTCCCTACGACAAACTGTCAAAAATTGACCAATTTGAAGAAGCCAGTGGACACCAGCATGTTAAACGTCACCATTATGAAATCGGCGCCAATGCGTATCATCGGCCTGTCTCATATGAGTTCTTACAGAGAGAGCAATCGGGCTTTCACTAGAGCTATACCAGTTGGTGAGTTGTGTTCGCGCTGAAAAGCCAAGTATTAATGTTGAGAAATATTGAAGTGGCATTCAGCACTGGAATGCCACGGAGTGAGCCCTAGCGATACCGTGTAGCCTACCTCAACGCCAGTTCGGATCCTTCATTACCGAATAGCGACCACTGCCAAGGAAGGCGATGGCCAGCCCGGCAAAGAAATACACCGCCATATCTTCTGCTCCCCACGCCCCAACCTTCGTCAGCATCAGCACCTTGCCGGGATCGATCAGCAGGTAAGCCGCCAGCATGGTAAATGAAAATACCAACGCCGCCGGGCGGGTAAAAATACCCAAAATAATCAACAGTGGAGCCACTAGTTCACCGATGAAAACGCCGTAACCGATAAAGCCTGGTAGCCCATGTTGAGTCAGTAATCCCTGGATATAATCGATACCGCCGATCAGTTTATGCCACCCATGGAATATCATCATTATGCTGAACGCCAAGCGCAGGATCAGCTTGCCCAGATCTGGACGATCCATGACACGATTAAACCAATTCACCATGTTGCACCTATTGAAAGTTAATGATAATCACAATTAATCTAATCCTAAGTTGCATTTTTACAACGGAATTCGTTGTAAACCTTGATCTAACACATTAAACAACCTTTTATGAAAACCGACACCACCTGCATGCCTGTCTCCTTAGAGCGCGGCGTTATAGTAAGCACGTAAAGAATTATCTTTCTATCTATAGGAGCTAAATGTTAATAATTGGCATTTTATGCTGCTGCGCGCTTTTTAACAGCAAAACATCTTTCCCTCAGGGGAATTATATATCATTAAATACTTTATTAATGCTTAAGCTTGCGGAATATGGTCTCTCATACCATATTTATTACACTCCTAAGAATGTAGTGGATTAAGTGAAATAAAAAAACTTAACCACGTACTTTAACCCGTAACTTTCTAAACGAGCTTTTATTTTAATGAGATACCACGCGCCTGCGCAATGCTGGCACGCTATGTGTATTTCATTTTATTTAGCATAGCAATTCACCGCTAATATAAGCGGGAAAACGCTGCCTGATTGTCGAGGCCGGTACCGGCGTGGGGACGGATTACCAAGGCTATCTGGATTACCTCAACTCCTTTTATATCGCCACCATCAAAATCCCCAATGCTCCCTACCCTGATAATCCCAATGCCCGCGAGCCGCTGGAAACCGATGTTACCAAAACACCGAACGACCAAGGTTACTTTGTCCAGCGAGGGCCGCTGCCATTCAGTTCGACCTACACCCGCTATCTGGGGGGCACCACCCTGCACTGGCTCAGAACCTCGCTGCGCATGCTACCAGAGGATTTTCGCCTGAAGTCGCTGTATGGCGTAGGTATTGATTGGCCAATCGATTATCAGGAACTGGAACCGTGGTACCGCAAGGCAGAGTTGGAGCTCGGGGTTTCCGCCAATGTGGAAGAACAATCCTATCTTGGTGTCACCTTCCCACCGGGTTATGTCAACCCCATGCACGGGCTGCCTGCAAGTTGGAGTGACAAACAGCTGGCCAGCCGCATTGATGGCATGCAGGTGGAAGATGACGGCAAATCTTACACCCTGAAAGTGCGCGGAACGCCCGCCTCACGCAATAGCGTTCCCAATAGTGCTTAGGGTCAGGGCCGGGGCTATACCCCAAAAGGTGCCGTGGGTAACGACAAAGTGGGCCTCCGCTGCATGGGTAACTCCAGTTGCGTGCCTATCTGCCCTATTCAGGCCAAATATAATGCACTGAAAACGCTGAACACCGCCAACCACGAAAAGCTCGAGTTGCTGACATGGGGCCTAACCGAGAAAACGCCATTGTGGCCGCTACGTGGCCCATTAGCGACCTCCGGCATCGAGGATCTCCGCGGTGGCAGCTTCCGCAAACATCATGCACCGTATCGGTTCGAAATGGGCAACGACGGTTGGCTGTGGCCAGCTCAGGCACCATCTAAGGATGTGATCACTCTGGTAGACGAGGAGCAACTGCACGGTAAAGAGTTACGTGAAAGGCTCAAAGACCAGGTTTCACGTCAATTCCGCTTTGGCATCCTGGTGGAACAGCTGCCGGAGTACGATAACCGCGTCACCATCGATCCGAAGTATCTAGACATGGTAGGCGATCAGGTTGATATGACCAAAATCCCGGCTCCTATCCTGCACGACGGCGACGGCGGCCGCTATTTCCAGACGGCCGGAGCCATCATGGTGCGAACCCCTCCGGGTGAACCTGTACCGGAGGATGCATACACGGTAGATAAGGATACCTGGACGAATTGGTCATTTAGCCGGGCGATGATCGCCGGTTCACAGCCGCAGAATAACCCAATGCCAAAACCGCCTCACGCCAGTTCGGTCGGCGTACCTCACGGTAATGGCCCGCATTATTCGAAGAACAATATTGTCGGCCTGTGGCTACCTTTCCAACATAACGGCATGATCTACAATATGTGGACGGCCCAGGGGAAAGACTGCCCGTTTGTGATCGCCCTTGGGGTCCCCCCGGCGGTCACCATGCTGCTTTCTGCGGCGCCGCCTGCCTGGCATGATGAATACAACTATGCTTCGGCGTTCCTTGGCCATGGCATCGAGATGGTGAAAGCGGAAACCTGCGATGTGCTGGTGCCAGCCGAATGTGAAATCATCATCGAAGGCTACGTCAGCGCGGATAAATCCGTGGCAGAAGGCCCGTTTGGCGAGTTCCCAGGCTACCTTTCCAACCAGTCCAGCCTGAAACCACTGGCGAAAATCACCTGTGTTACCTTCCGTAATGAGGCTATCTTGCCAATCTGCATTCCGGGGGTTCCGATCGACTCTACGTTGATGCTCGGCTGCTTCTGTTTATCTGCCACCGCCAGAGTGTATTTTGAAAAGTCCGGTCTGCCGGTCATCGACTGTTTCAGCCCATTGGAGGCCTCTTCCCACTGGCTGGTGATCCGGGTCCGTGACGACTGGCATAAAATCACCGGCATGACGGTCAAAGCCTTTATCGACAAGATTGCCGAAGTGTTCTGGACCAACCATATCGGTAAAACCACCGCCAAGCTGATCATCGTAGGCGAAGATATTCCCCCTGATGACAGCAACAAAGTGACCTGGGCATTGGCGACACGTAATAATCCGGTGCAGGGCGTGTTTCACTATCCGCAATACGACTCCGACGGTACCGGGTTACAGATTTACCTGGATGTGGCCACCAAACTACGCGGGCGCGGCGGCTTGGTGGCCTACAGTTGCCTGCAGATCCAACAGCAGGTTAACCAGCCGTTGGAGCAGGTATTGAGTTTTGCCACCAATTATCCGCTGCCGTTGCAGGAGAAAATCAAAAGCAAATGGTCTGAATGGGGATTTGATCGCTAAAAACCGTCCCCGCACCGCTTAGGTGGTGCGGGAACAACCGGTTACCTGTCCTTGTTATCACCCTCACCGTTGCTGAAAAACGCATCAATATTGAGATCGTGATTAACCACCTCACCATTAAGCGATCGCACCAGCAATTCACTACCTAACAGTTGCAGTGAGAGTACAGCATCGGGTTTGACGCGTTTGATCTTGTTCATATTCTGGCTTTCATTGACCAACGTGATGGTTTTGGTATCTGCCCCACCCACCTCTTTGGCAGCCAATATGATGAAAGCGTTAACCGCGTCGCTTTCGGTCAAGGCAACAATATATTTCGCCTTTTCTGCCCCGGCTAATGCCAGCGTCGCAACGGCGGAAGGATCGCCTTCAACTACATCTGCATGACTAGGATAGTGTTGTTTATTACCAGGCTCACAAACAATGGTCACGTTACCGCCGCTTTCAATCAATCCCTGATAGACATTTTGTGCCAATGAAGAGGTACCAACAATAATATAATGATTTTTGCGAACCATGTGAGAGAACCGCCCTTTAATAATACGTTGAAGATTTTGGCTGATTAGCACGCCAGCAACCGATGCCAGAGAAGCTGCAAAAACCGTAATGCCAAAGATAATCACCGTGAGTGTGAACATCCGCGCAGCAGTGGTATGCGGAATGATATCGCCAAAGCCAACCGTAGACATGCAGACCACGGCAAAATAAAACGCCGTAGGCAGGTCTGTGACCGCGGGGGTGAATTGATCGCCAATGTACAGCGTTCCTAACATGCTGTAGACAATCAATGAAGCTATGCTGGTGACAGCAAAAAAACTGGTACTCGCCAGCTTACGTTGGTCGAAACGGCGCCAGTAGATGATCATCCCCAAGAGGGTGACCAGTGAATACCCTGCCAACACAGTGATTTGCTTATAGATAGCGATATCAACGATGACGATACAGCTGAGCAGCAGTAACGAGAAAAACCAGGCAATACGCGTCCTTAACAGCAACATACCCGCCATAAAGAGCAACACGGTGCCAATCATAAAGCGTGGGATATCCATGGCATCAAGAAAGCCCAAAGCCTGTTGCCAGGTGCTGAAATTTTCCACAAAATCATGAGAATGCTGCAACCCGTGCCACAGGATCGGGCTGAGTACCAAGTACCCATTATGCGCAACCATCAACGCCAGGATAAACGTTGGTGGTACGTATTTTTCTATTGTTCTCACGATTTTCATAACTTTCATCATTTCAACACCATGACTTGGCCGATGGCCTATTTATAGTGGACTGCAGCTGAATGTGATGCAGGGATCATTCGCTAAGTTGCGCCAGCCAGACGGTACGCCCTCCACAGTCGGGATCTTCGGCCACCATACTGACCACCTGGAATCCCTGCTCCTGCAATAGCTGCCGATATTCTTCGGGGGCCAAGCTGGCATGATAAAGGGCTTCGCCTTCGAACGTGCCGATAGCTTCGCCATTGTCGGTGCCGCTGGTAAACATTAATGCAGCCTTGCCCTGGGCATGTTGGCGGAAGATGTTAAACATCTGGCGCTGATCTTCGTGCGTCAGATGGAAAAAACTGTCCCAGGCGATTATCCCATCAAATTTATCCGCTAGCGCCAAGCTTCTCATATCGGCCACTGCCCAGTGTTGCTCCGGGAAGCGTTGTAGGCAACGGTCAATCATCGGCTGCGAACTGTCCACCCCCGTCACCTGAAAGCCCTGGCGGATAAAATAGTAGGCGATCGGCATGCCATTGCCGCAGCCAATATCCAGGATCCGCCCGTTGTTGGGTAACAGGCTCTGGAACCGTTCCAACCAGGGTTGCTCAAACAGCGTGGTTGACCGCTTCTGCTCAAACGCCCCGGCATGCCGTTGATAGATGCCGATGATGTTATCGGCCAATGGGTTACTCATCAGTGTGACCTCATCATGATGAATGTTCCTCTTCATCAACCAAACTTTTTGCGCGTTGCTTCATAAACACCACCTCTTTCGGGCTGGACAGGTTGACATTGTGGGCGCGCAGGAGCTTCAAAATATTGAACAGCAGATCGCTCTTGGTGGAGCCGACCATGCGTGGGCTGGCAACGTAACCGGTCACGCTGAGGATAATCCCGTCTGGGCCGAGCTGGCTGAAACGAACATATGGGGCAGGCGTTTCCAGAATGGATTCGTGTTCATGGTAGGCACTCAGCAACACGTTGCGTACCTGCTCTGGGTCGATATCGGTTGGGAAAGTCAGCGCGACGGTGACCACACCTTGGGCATTCCCCATGGTGGCGTTACGCACGTTCTGCGAGATTAGCTGAGAGTTAGGCACAATCATGGTCGAGCGATCGCTCAGTTGGATCTCGGTGGCACGTACATTAATTCGCCGTACATCCCCTTCAACCCCGCCGATACCGATCATATCCCCGACTTTGACCGGGCGCTCCGTTAACAGGATCAGGCCAGAGATAAAGTTTTTCACAATTTCCTGCAGGCCAAAACCGATACCTACCGATAGCGCACTCACGATCCAGGCCAGGTTATTCCATTGGATACCCAACGTCGCCAGCGTGATCAGGATCAGCAAAACATAGCCGACGTTGCTGAACAAGGTCACCAGCGAGGCGCGGATACCGATATCACTGATGGTTTTTGGCAGCAGCTCTTGGCTTAGCCAACGTTGCGCGACCCGCAGCACATAGATACCGATCGCCAGGCAAACCACCGCATTGAGCAGGTTGCTTGGAACGATATTCAGCCGCTTCAGGCCTTCGCCGCTCAGGATGGCAACGATCTTTTGCAGCAAGGAGTTTGGCGTGGTGGTACCAAAGGAGCCATTAATCAGGGCAACGATCATCAACAATATCAAAGAACATTTGGACAACGCCGTGAAGATTACGGTCAGTTGCTCAAGATGGCGATCTTTAAAGTGGAGCGATTTTTTCAGCGCTCGCCCGCTGGCAGTTTGGGTGGAAAAGATGGCCGTACAGAAATCGGTAGCAAAGATCACCAGGAAATAGAACGCCATCAATACCAGTGCTCCCCAAATCAACTGATAGGTCAGGAAGCGAGCGAAAGCCACATAGCCGATCAACAGTGATAACAGGATCACGGTTGCCGATACCACAATAACGATATGGATTATCCCGGCAATTACCGAGCGTTTTTCCAGTTGCATCCCCTGCTGCTCTAGCTTAAAGCGGATGCGGCGTGCCCGAACCGGCACTGCGAACAAGATTAATGCCATCAGTGCGGTAGCCAGGCCATTACCTAGCACCGTGCTGCCAAGACTGGCACCTATCACGTTATTAACCAGTTCCACGGTGCCAAAAGCCATGGCTAATCCGGCCAATAACGGCGACAGGAAACGCATGCCGCTCGCAATGGCATCATCCATCTGCGCCAGACGCCATGATGGACGGCTCAGCGAAAGATACGCCCTGCCTAATCCCGCAATCAGCGCGCAAAAGATCCCCAACTGCATAAATCCATCAGCGAAATCCTGGACCTGAGACGTCAGCGGCTGAGCACGAGTAAACGCAGAAATAAGCAGATTTAGCGCTAGCGTAGTGGCAAACAGCGTGATCAGCACCGTCATTAATGCCATAAAACTGCGGCGCAAGCGGCCATCGGGTAAATAGCGGATACACACCCAGGCAAAAAACTGTTCCACGAAATAGCGTCCTAGAGACCAGCAAGCCGCAGCCAGGATCAGTAAAGTTATCGTCCCGTAGCGCCATTCCTCCTGCCAACTGGCATCCAGGGTTTGCTCCAGTTGCTGCTTAAAGTCATTAAGGCGAGCTAAATCCTCAACCTGTGAAGACGATTCTGGTAACCAGAATTGCGAACTAAGAATACTGCCGCTATTCAACGCCAGTTGGGATTTGAAGGCCACGCGGCGCAGATCGGTAATTTGTTGCCCTAAGTCGAGCGCCCCCGTTCTGATGGCTTGCGAACGTTTTAAGGCATCGTCCAACTGTTTTTTGGCATTATTGAGCGTATTGCGTTGCTGCACCACACTGGCGGTTTCGGTCATTACCCCAGGTTCGGGCTGCGGGCCAAGCACGTCTAACTGTGCCTGCAACTTCACCTGCATGGGTTGCAGATCGGTGGTCAGCTTTTCTGCGTCCGTGGCTAAGACCTGCGTGGCTTCAAACAGCTTGTTCAACTGACCATCAGAGCTTGCCTTTGAGACCTGCTGTTTAATCGTATCCAGCTGTTTTTGATAGTTTTTTAGTGAGGTCGCTATTTCCTGCGGGCTGAGTTCAACCGCAGCAGCATTCTGCTGCGCTGCATTGGCTAACGGGACCAGCGGTAAGCCGAACAACAAAAAGGTGAACAGGAAAATCTGTAATGACTTGATCATAACGGTGAATGCTCAGCATGGGGTTGGCGATAAACGCAACAGGCGAAACGATGAATATCACTGCGCCTGATCAACAATAAGCGGTGAGTATAATAACAAGCTATTCAGTGAAAAAGCGCATTAATCCTAGAAGGTTAGTAGAAATTTTGGCTAACGCCTCACTTACCCTTATTTACCCCCCTACAGTGCCCTCTCCATGACCGTCAATTGCTCAAAAAGAAACCATCCAATGGTCGTTTTATGAACGCAAAAATCATAAAATGATCGCATTTCGATAAAATATTATTGTTTTGCGATAATTAAAGGATTAAAGTCACTGCGACTTCCAATCAACGACTTGAGGTTTTTATGACATTAGATCGTCTTACCCGCTTCAGCCAACGTATGGCCACCATCACATTGTGCCTGTTACTCGCCATGTTGCTGTTTAATGCTTCCTATTGGTTATTCCCAAGCCTAGCCGCCAACGATGGCTATGGATTTCATGTTTCCATCTCAAACGATTTAATCAGCGCGCTGGGTGTTGATTTATACCGCTTCCCATGGTGGCAAATTGCTGGTGGTATTATCTTATCGAGCGTGCCGCTGCTGGCACTGGCACTTGGGTTGTATCATTTACGCAAGTTGTTCCAAACCTATGCTCAACGTGCCTACTTTTCAGGCACTGCGGCGCACCATTTGGGGAAAATGGGTCAATACGTCGCCATTTGGACGATTTTAGAGTTAGTTTGCCAACCTGTTCTCAGCTATTGGATAACCATGCATGAGCCTGTTGGCCAAAGGATGGTGACATTAGGTATCGATACAGGGAATATTGTTGCCCTGTTTCTCGCGGCTTGTATTGCCGTTATTGCACAAATCCTGAAACAGGCCAGCAAGTTGCATTGTGAAAATCAACAGTTCGTGTGAGGTTAACCCATTATGTCGATCATTGTCCGGCTAGACGTGTTGTTAGCCACACGCAAAGTCAAATCCAAAGACCTGGCCGCCGCCGCCGGCATCACCGAACAGAACCTCTCGCTGTTAAAGCAAGGCAAGGTGAAAGGGATACGTTTTGCTACGCTGGATGCTATCTGCCGCTATCTTGATTGCCAGCCTGGGGACGTGCTGGAACATATTCAGGACCCAGAAATCTATGCAGAAGATGAGTGATCGGCTCAAAACGTAACCCAACCATTTTGCTTCATCAAGCGGGCGCGGCATGCAGCGCCCCTACCTACTGAGCCGGTGGAGATCTGTTAGTCGTCTCACACTAACAGGTAGGCCAGTAGCAGAAACCGCAAATCCCCTTTATAATCCGTTCATCTATCAACCAATAACTATGAAAAGGAGGTCCTCAATGCTGTCTTGTGAATTGTTTATACTTTCACATCACCTTGGCGATCGTCGCTGCTCAAGCATTACCGGTATCGTGCTCCGATAACCTAAGCTTGAGCGAAGTTTACTCACATCAAAGTTCTTCCCTTCGGTTTACCGGGTTATCGTCGGCAATTTTTTGACGATAGGCATTCGCATGCCTGTAACCTTGAGTAAGCATCATGACGACATTACTTTCTGCACAATCTGTTGGTATTGACACCGCTTTCGGCCCGCTGCTGGCTGAGGTTTCCTTTAGCCTGAAAAAGGGCGACCGCATCGGTTTAATTGGCCATAACGGCTGTGGCAAAAGCACACTGCTTAAAATTCTCAGTGGCGATCTGCCTGCCAGCGCGGGTACTGTCACTCCATCGCACCAATGCCTGATGGCTCGGGTGGAACAACACTTGCCCGAAGCCTTGTATCACAGCACTCTGTTGGAAGCCGTGCTCACTGGCCTGGCAGATGGCCAACACCAGCCTGAGTGTTGGCAAGGTGAAGTGTTACTCGCCGAACTGGGATTCGACCGAGCGGCATGGGATCTGACGGCCGGCACCCTGAGCGGTGGCCAGCATACCCGGTTGTTGTTAGCCCGGGCGCTAATACGCCAACCTGACTTGCTGCTGCTAGATGAACCCAGCAACCATCTGGATCTACCGACGCTGCTGTGGCTGGAGCAATTCCTCAATGGCTGGAACGGTAGCTTTGTGCTGGTTTCCCACGACGGTCGGTTACTGGACAGCGTAACCAACTGTACCTGGATCCTGCGTGATAAAACGCTGCAGTATTTCCGTTTACCTTGTTCGCAGGCGCGCATCGCACTCCAAGAGCAAGACTTGGCCGATGAGCACCGCCATCAGGCTGAACAAAAGGAAATTGAGCGCGTAGAGAAAAGTGCCAAACGCTTAGCTGTCTGGGGCCAGGTATATGACAACGAAGATCTCTCGCGTAAAGCCAAGCAGATGAAAAAACAGGTGGTTCGATTAAAGGACCAGCAAACTACCTTGAGCTCGGGCAACCAGTGGCGGCTCCGGCTCAGTGGTGAAGCGCTGCCTGCCGATCGACTGCTGGCGTTGGAACAATTAGCCATTCGTCCCGCTCCTACCGCACCGGTGCTGTTCAGTCTGGATCATCTCCAGGTAAAAAATGGCGATCGCATCGCGCTAGTAGGTCGTAACGGCTGCGGTAAGTCTTCATTGCTGCACTTCCTTTGGCTGCAATACCAGCAAGCAAGCTGCCAAGGAGCGGTTTTTCACCCTCGCGTGCGTATTGGTTATTACGACCAAAGTCTGCAACAGCTCAACGATGAGGACTCGTTAAGCGATGCTCTGAGCCGCTTCGCACCCCTGACCGAAGACCACCGGAAAATGGCGCTGATCGGTGCCGGTTTCCCTTACCTGCGCCATCAGCAGAAAGTTTCTACGCTGAGCGGTGGCGAGCGTTCACGGTTGCTGTTTGTTGCGCTTACCCTGGCCAACTACTCATTGTTGCTGCTTGACGAACCGACCAACCATCTGGATATGGAAGGTAAGGAAGAGTTGGCCGCAACGTTGCAACAATTTGCGGGAGCCGTGCTGCTGGTCACTCACGATCGAACGCTGATGGAGCAAAGCTGTAATCGCTACTGGTTGATAGACGATTGCCAACTGAGCGAATGGCACGATCTGTTACCCATCTATACCACCCTGAGTGGTGGCGGTAATTCTGAGCTGGTGATATCCCCTGAACGAACTCCGCTCGCTGAACCTGCTATATCAACCAATGAAGATCACCTGCTGGCAACACTGGTTGCTCTGGAGAACAAGCTTGAGGAGGATTTAACGCGTAAACCCAAGCATCAAAAGCCGCAGTTGCAGCAGCAATGGCGGCGCGAGATCGCGGACATTAATGGCAAACTTGGGTTGATCTAACCCAACTATGGGCGTGACTAGCGTATGAACCAAATTGAGTTCGGTCATCTGCTGGTCGCGCCATCCATAGGCTTTTATCCAGACTCATGGGGGTGTTAACAAATCACGATGAGGCTGATCATCAACGATATCTTGATGGAAAATTCAGATAAATCGTTAATCCTCCCCTCCACCCGCTTTTAACTAGGAATAAACTCAGAAAACTCATTATTATCCAAGAATAACCCCACCTCAATATATTAAGATTATTCTTGATTTTGCTATTGTGCATTATTTATTGCGATTAAGCTGGTGAGGGAATTATTTTTTATCGATAAACTCATATAAGTTATTAATCAATTTCAGTATGCAACTCTCTAGGCTCATGGTGTGAGATTACAAGAAACAAGACTAACTAAATGATTTTAAATAAAATTTAATTTTATTTTTTATGTTAACCCTGAGTGTATACTTATCCATCACCTAAGGGTATCTAATTAAAAAACAGATCGATAAAATATTGTATATAACAGCAAAGTTTAATTCCTGTATTTATAACTTTATGTTACGCTCTATCCTATAACAGTACCAACCTAATAATGGATATCCACATACCCTTCCCTAGGAAGCCATACTTCATGGAGAACCGTACATTGACCAGCGTCAGAGAGTTTATATATAGAAAATATGACGGAGATATTAAAACCTTCGCACAACTACACCGAACCAGTGTCTACAAAGTTAATGAGTGGATCCGCCAGGATGCGCACATTATTAACGGAAAAATCTGTATCCCCATCAGACATTCCGCTTGATCCTGTATTTCATCACGGGGCAGAATACTCTTGGTAAAAATCGCAGTCCTGCCCCTACTGACATAACCTAGTATCCCCCGCCCAGAACGTAGGTTTAAAACGCTGCAGAGCAGTGTTTCTGTCAGCCTGGTTAAGGCACATATCATTACTTAAAGACCCCCCGCTCAACGGCAGCTTTTATCCCGTCGTGGCTTTTTGGGACTCAACAGATAATCGACTACTGCATCATCCACACAGCTGTCTACGCCCGTCAACGCCAGCGTATGCCCATCCCCTTCGCGGGTAATCAGCGGGCTTTTAAAACTCGAAGCCATTTCACGGGCGTTACGATATGGTGTAACGGGGTCATAGCGCTGGGTAATGAACAATAACGACGGGAGAGCGGAAGAAAGCACTGGTGCATGCGGTTCCACATGTCCAGGGTATGGCCAGAAATCACAGGTCTCGAGTGGATACTCATGCAACGGTAAGTAATTGGGAAATGAGGCTGTGATATTGATTTGTTGACGCTGCCGGCGTAACAGTTGCTGGTCGGCATCAGGCTTCGCCATATCTGCACAAGTGATCACCGTTCGCGCATCATCAGCGTCTGGGGTATAGCTTTCGTCGATAAGATCGGTCACCGCATCATCGGCTTTGCCCTCATCAATTTTACGCAAGGCCATGGCCAGCTCGGGCCAACGTTCCCGCCAGGGCAGCAGGTTACGCGTCAGTGTGATCACGTCATCGGCAGAGATTTCATAACCCGAAGGAGTAACGAAAGGAGCATCGTGCAATTTGTGAAGCATCCTGTGGTACCGCTGGATCGCCCAGTTAGGTTCGCTGGTTAAAGGGCATGAGCCGTTTTTCTCGCAATCATCGGCAAAACGCAGGAAGCTTTGCTGAAAACCCCGCTCCTGATTGATGCGTTGGTTAAAATCATCTTCTTTCAGGTTCACTACGCCATCGAGCACCAACGCGCGGATTTTCTTAGGGAAACGTTCGGCATACAACTCCGCGACCTTGGTACCGTAAGAATACGCCACGGCGGTCAACGCAGGTTCACTCAACGCCCGGCGAAGGATATCAAGATCGTTAACGGCTTCGTGCGTGCCCATATGTTGCACCACGTCGGTTCCGGTCTGCTTGATGCAGGCCGCCACCATATCCCGTGCCTGCTGCTCTGCACCGGGAAGATCGTTTTCATCGGGTGACGGTGTTTCCTCACTGGCTGTCAGTTGACAGGAAATCTTGGGTGTCGATTGCCCCACACCACGCGGATCATAGCCAATGATGTCGTAAGATTTTTGCAACCGCCAGGCGGGACCCTGTTCGGCAATTTTTGGATTGATCCCTGGCGAGCCAGGCCCATCCGCGATGATCACCACACTGCCTTTTTTTGGGCCAACCGCAGGTAACCGCGTGAGAGCCAGCCGAACGGTTTGTGCTGCATTCTGGTTACTCAGTGGCGCTTCGACATAGCCACATTGTAACCCGGCCGGAGGCGGCCCATCGCTGAACCAGTGCTGAAAGGCGGTGCTGTTGCAGGGTTGCCATTGAATGGTACCTGGTGCAGTGCCGGATGGTTTGGCATAGGCTGGCAGCTGGAACGCAACGGCCAGCAAAAACAGAACACGAAACGCAGTCATGACGAGTCCTTTCAGCAAACGGTTATTCTGGATTTTAACGTCGATACATTAAACAGCCCGCCAACAGATCATGGAAGGGGTATAGAGGAAAAACCGTATACCAAACGGCAGGAAAGGTTCATTGAAAAAGAACGCATTTGAAGGAGGTTAAAACCGGAACCGACGCGGGTAGCGGCGGCTCCGAGGTTGTGAGAAGGCCAGACCATTTTTACCGACAGTAATGGCGTAGTACTGCACCCTCAAAACCCTTTAGGACATTTCTATCAGAAACGATAGCCAGCACCAACGGTCCAGGTACCGACTTTAAAGTCACCCAACTTTGAATACTCGTAGTGAGCATCAAGAGCAATATTAGGGGTAACGTTAAACTGTAAGCCAGCACCGTAAGCGACGCTGGTCTTGCTTTCGTCTGTGTTAGCAGAGTACCCCAGCATAGAGACATTGGATGTCGCCTTGCCGTGGCCAAAACCGATTAAACCATAGGCGCTGATATAGTCATTAAAGCGATAGGCTGGGCCTGCAGTCAGTGAGTAATATTTTAAATCACCATCGCCCACTTTGTTACTGCCATAATAGAAATCATACGACTGTGTGGTGTAGGTGAATGAAGTGATAAAGCCTAAATTGTTATCCATTTCATAGCGATACTTGAGGTTGAAACCCTTAGGATTCTCATTCAGACTGTTGCCATCAACCTTCACGTGGCTCTGAGCGTAACCTAAAGAAATGGTGCTTTCACCCGCAGCCTGAACGCCGAAAGACAACGCCATTGCACCAGCCAGAAGTACTGATAAATATGTTTTTTGCATGTTAATCTCTTAATCCATGAGTAAATAAAATTCGCTCTGCAATCAAATAATGTGCTATTTGAGCGAATTCGGAATTTAACCATGAAGTTTGTGGGATGTCTCGCTCTACTTCACATAAATATCAATTTCTCTACGGGAAAATTTATAGCAACAAGCAAGTTAGCTTATTTTTTAGGCGACCTGAGCATTATTTATATAGCTTGCTGGAAATTTCTTGTAGGGCAGTTCAATTTGCCGCCCTTTCACACCCTACCAAGTGCCATCCGCAGAACAACCTTGTGATCTATAATGTTTAATTTTTAAACGGCCTATCACAGTCATAGGTTAATAAAGTCCATACCATCAACTACGATTACTCTAAGGCCTCAGGACGTTGTTGTTCGGGGCCTGGCGGATAACCCATTGAGGGATATCATTTTTACGTAAACTGTTAAAGCCGTACGCCACAAGGCTAAGAAAGGTTGATTATGGCACGCACTACCCCCATCGAACGCTACCGCAATATCGGCATCTCGGCGCACATTGATGCCGGCAAAACCACGACGACCGAGCGGATTCTGTTTTACACCGGGGTCAGTCACAAGCTGGGCGAAGTCCACGACGGAGCCGCTACCATGGACTGGATGGCGCAGGAACAGGAGCGTGGGATCACCATTACCTCCGCCGCTACCACCTGCTTCTGGAACGGCATGGAGCATAATTATCCTCAGCACCGGATCAATATCATCGACACCCCCGGGCACGTCGATTTCACCATTGAGGTGGAACGTTCGATGCGCGTGCTGGACGGTGCCGTGATGGTGTACGACTCGGTCGGCGGCGTGCAACCGCAATCTGAAACCGTGTGGCGTCAGGCTAATAAGTACAAAGTGCCGCGTCTGGCCTTCGTCAACAAAATGGACCGCACCGGCGCGGATTTTTTCCGCGTGCGCAATATGATGATCGAGCGCCTGAAAGCCAATCCGGTGCCGGTGGTGATCCCCATCGGTGCAGAAGACCATTTTGCTGGCGTAGTGGATTTGATCCGCATGAAGGCCATCTTCTGGGATGAGGCGACTCAGGGTATGACCTACCGCTTCGAGGCGATCCCAGTAGAAATGCTCGATCAGGCCCAAGAGTGGCGCGACAAGATGATTGAAGCGGCGGCGGAAGGCTCCGAAGCACTGATGGACAAATACCTCAATCAGGTCGAATTAACCAATGAGGAGATCGTTCAGGGGTTGCGCGCCCGTACCGTTTCCGGTGAGATCCAGCCAATGCTGTGCGGTTCGGCATTCCGCAACAAAGGTATCCAGCGCATGCTGGACGCGGTGATCGAACTTATGCCCTCTCCGCTGGATGTACCGCCGATGGAAGGCCATGACGAACGCGATAACATTATCACCCGCAAGGCCGATGATAATGAAAAATTCTCGGCGCTGGCATTCAAGCTGATGACCGACCCATTCGTTGGCCAGTTGACCTTCGTGCGCGTCTATTCCGGCATCGTGGCCAAAGGCGATAGTGTCTATAACCCGGTAAAAGGCAAAAAAGAGCGTATTGGCCGTATCGTGCAGATGCACGCCAACGACCGTAAAGAAGTCGATGAGCTGCACGCCGGGGATATTGCCGCCTGCGTGGGCCTGAAGGATGTGACCACCGGCGATACGCTATGCGACCCCAATGCCATTATCACGCTGGAACGCATGGTGTTTCCGGAGCCGGTTATCGCACAGGCCATTGAGCCAAAAACCAAGGCCGACCAGGAGAAAATGGGGATTGCGCTGCAACGACTGACTTCGGAAGATCCTTCGCTGCGCGTACGTACCGATGAAGACTCCGGTCAAACCATTATCTATGGCATGGGTGAATTGCATCTTGAGATCATTGTCGACAGGATGCGGCGCGAGTTTGGCGTTGAAACCAACACCGGCAAACCGCAGGTCTCTTACCGCGAAACCATCCGCCAGAAGGTAACCGACGTAGAAGGCAAATTTGTGCGTCAGTCCGGCGGTAAAGGCCAATATGGTCACGTGGTATTGACGGTGGAACCCAATGAACCTGGTAAAGGCTTTGAGTTCTTTGATGAGATCAAAGGCGGCGTGATCCCCGGTGAATTTATTCCCGCGGTGAAAAAAGGCATTCTGGAGGCGCTGAATAATGGCGTGCTGGCGGGTTATCAGATGGTCGATGTCAAAGTGCATCTGACCTTCGGTTCCTACCACGATGTGGATTCATCCGAGCAGGCATTCCGTATGGCGGCGATCTTTGGGTTCAAAGAGGCCTGTCGCCTGGCCAGCCCGGTGATCCTCGAGCCGATCATGGCGGTAGAAGTGGAAACGCCGGAGGATTACGCGGGTAACGTGATGGGCGATCTGTCGTCACGACGCGGTATGGTGCAAGGGATGGAGGATATCCCAGGTGGTGGAGGCAAAGAGATCCATGCCAAAGTGCCACTGTCTGAGATGTTTGGTTATTCCACAACCCTGCGCTCCATGTCGCAAGGCCGTGCCACCTATACCATGGAGTTCAGTCACTACGCAGAGGCTCCACGCAATGTGGCCGAAGAGATTATCCACCACAGTAAACGTTAATTGATAACGGCTACGGGGGAAACCCGTAGCCTCAGATTGATGGCAAAGTTGAATTTGCACTGGGCCAAGGGTGCAGCATGCAGCGCCCATTAACCCGCCTTGTTAGCGTGTCTCTTCCAACGCCATTACCATCGGTTCCAATTTAATACGCATGGCGTAAATCACCCCAATCATCAAACAGGCAATACCGCATAGCGTCAGCAGTGGTGGCCAGCTATAGCGCAGCATAAAGGTATAGGCCAATCCCGCCAGGATCTCGAACACGATCAGCGGCCCAAGCAGCACCGTCGGTAAACGCTGGCTCGCCTCGTTCCAACACAACGTACCTAGCCAGGAACACAAAACGCCAATAGCGATCATCAACGGGATAAATACCTGCGGCCGGGGGCCGAACGGCAGCGCGAACTGCGGCTGTGTCAGCACCAATTGTCCGCAAACCAGTAAATAGCCCACCAACGCCAAAGGCAAGGTCACAATCCCCTGTGCTGTTGCCCAGGTTGTGGGTCGTTTGTCCGGGTTATCGCGTAACCAACGCGCGTTACGCAGAGGGAACCAGGTCCAACACGCCACCGCTAATAGTGCCAATCCCAAGCCGCTGGTATAACGCCAAACATCAATAGGCTCGCTACTGCCCTGTAGTTCCGCAACGTTGACCAGCACCAGCCCGAGGGCAATCACCAGCAAGGCCGGGGTCAATTTTCGCCAGGAGAGACGGCCGTCGTGATGGCCATAAAACAGATTGGCAGCGATCGATATCACCACCGGTAACGTGCCGATAATCATGGTTGATACCGGCGCTCCGGTACGTTGGATCGCGCTGGCCAGGCACAGGTAATACAGTAGATTGCCGATCGCAGTCAGTTTTAACGCCTCCAGCCAATCTTTTGCCAGCAACTGACGCAGGCGGCGGCGATCCAGCCAGGCCAACGGCAGTACGACAAGCCCAAAAGCCAGATAGCGCCCGGTGGACTGTAACGCGGCTGGATAGTCCGGCACCAATACCGGGCCAATAAATATCAGACCCCACATCAACCCGGCAATCAGGGCAAACATTACACCGATAAACATAGTGACTCCATCATCAACAGCCATTCTCAAGTGGCATCAGGATAGAGGGACGTGGGGGCAGAATATTGTACCAGGTTGCTGTTTTACGCCCGCTTTCGCGGCGGAGGTTAGCGCATCACCTGCTTTTGGTAGCGCGCAGGTGTGACACCGTAACGATTAACCAACGCTTTGGTAAGATGTGCCTGATCGGTTAACCCCACAGTTACGGCCACCTGGGCCGCAGGCATTCCCCGCCCGAGCATCTGCTTGGCCTTTTCTAGCCGGATCGCCATCAGCATTTGATGTGGAGTGACATGAAATTGCGCTTTGAATTTACGCTGGAAATGATACGGGCTGAGCGAAACCAGCGCCGCCAGATCGCTCAACGTGATTGGGGAGGCAAAGTTGTCCCGCAGATACTCCTTCACTATCACCATGCGATGAGCGGCTTCATTCTGCTGCGGCTGAGCAATACGCACGTGAGGGCGGAAAATATCCACGACAGACAGCAGCAGGCTATCGAGCGCCAGCATGTCCTGGGTTTGCCATAACGCCGCCAGCGTTTGCGAAAGCCGCTTGGCCGCCGCCGCATCATGATGGATCACGTCGTTGAACCAACATCCCTTCTCACCGGAAATCTGCTCCAGCGCCGAAGGCTCCAGATAGATCATCCGATAGTTCCAACCGCCTGCTGTTTCCGCTTCGCCGGTATGCAGCTCGTCCGGATTCATCAGCACCAAGGCACCCGGAGCGGCTAAATATTGTGCCCCACGGTAGCGAAAACGCTCAGCACCGGCTTCCACCGTGCCGATGCCAAACGCATCATGTGAGTGTGGCTCAAACGCATAGCGATCGATATGGGCCTGATAAAGTTCCACGCCCGGCAACTGCGGCAAATGCCGGAACTGGGCGCGATCTTTCTCAAACGGAAACTGTTCTGGCACACCTTGCAATTCCCTGGCTCCTGTTACGTTTTAGGGTTGGCATTAAGCGATTTAGCTCGCAGGACTGATAATAACGTGTCAGCACTAGATTTATCATTTTAATATCGCGTTGTCCCGCCTTCCCTGGCGGGATGCTAATTAAGGCAATACCTCCAGCGCAGTAAACAGAAGCTGGGCCGCCGGGGTTAAACCAGTCATATGCATGCAAGCGTGCACCATCCCAGGCAAACGCTGGCAATTCACGTTAACGCCAGCTTCTTGCAATCGCTGTGCATAGCGTTCACCTTCATCCCGCAGCGGATCGTATTCACATACCATGATCGTCGTTGGTGGTAATCCTGCCAGCGTTGACGCATGCCAAGGAGAAGCGTAAGGCTCCTGAGGGTTGGTATCCTGCCCAAGGTAGTTTGCCCAGCACCAACCCATGATCTCCTGCGTCAGGTAGTAACCCTCACCATATGCGGCAAAGCTTGGCATCGCCATCCCGCTATCCAATGCAGGGTAAAGAAGGTATTGATGTTCTAGGGCTGGCCCTGACCGATCTCTGGCCATCAGAGCTGCCGCTGCCGCGAGGTTCCCACCCGCACTATCCCCGCCAAGCGCAATCCGCTGGGGATCAATGCCGATTTGTGCTGCTTGTTCCGAGGCCCAACATAGCGCCTGATAAACGTCATGCAACGGCGTCGGGAAGGGATATTCCGGTGCCAGGCGATAGTCGACAGACAGGATCACTCGCCCAGTGGCATTGGCCAACGCGCGGCAAGGCACATCGTAAACGTCAAGCGAGCCCAGACACCATCCGCCGCCGTGAGCGAACACCATCGCCGGAAGCGGCATATCCTCCAGTGCATTTAGGGGAGTATAACCGCGCACGCTAATAGTATGCCCGCCGCCAACCGGGATATGGAACTCCATTACTTTCCTGACAGGCTGGGGTGCACCCTGTAAGCGCTGTAACCCAACTGCCGTCTGCGCGCGTAACGCCTCCAGTGAGGATGGTGCGGGTGCACCGGCCTGTTGCTGTAAAAATAGCGCGATCTGCTTATCCAGCGGCATGGGCTTTACCCTCCTGTAAAAAAGGCAGGATCAGGGTGATAAATTCCTCGTGGCACTCCTCGGTAATGAAATGCCCGCAGCCAGGTACCACTTCACCTTGGAGTTGGTTAGCCTTACCTTGCAAGGTCAGGAATGGCGCATCGCGGGTAGCATGTTCTGCGCCAATCGTCATCACCGGCATCGTTAGGGGCGTTTTAGCCCGTTGTTGGTTTTGTCGAATGGTCTCAGGAATGGCACGATAATAATCAAAACCGGCCCGCAAGCTGCCAGGCACCGAGTAAGCCGCGATGTAGGTTTCCGCGGCGACGCGATCCCGCCGGTAAGACCAGCGGTTGAAAATGTATCCCAGATACTCAGCCTCTCGGCCGGTGGTCAGGGCTTCGGGCAGGTCGGTTAACTGGTTAAACATAAAATGCCACAGGAAGATGTTGTCCTCGGCGGGAACAAAGATCGGCGGTGCCTCTGCCAAACCGGGGATCACCGCTTCGGTCAGCACCAGCCTGCTCACCGCCTGAGGGTAATCGCTGGCCAACGCATAACCCAACCACATGCCAATATCATGGCCGATCACCGCATAGCGCTGATGCCCCAGTTGCGCCATGACCTGATGGAGTTTTTCGGCAACGCTGCCGGTGTCATAACCGCCGAGGGGTTTGTCCGAATCCCCTATACCAGGAGGATCTACAGCAATAGCCTGAAAGCCCGCATTGGCTAGCGCCTGCATGACGTAACGCCAGGTGTACCAGGTTTGTGGCCAGCCAGGTATCATCAGCACCGGTTGCCCACTACCGGCGATGGCGCAGTGAATACGCCGGCCGTTGATTTTAATATAGACGTGTTCGGCCTCGAGCCCATTGGATAGTGGCCCGTGAGTCAGCATAGTCATAAGGTGCTCCGGAGGTTAGCGAATGCCCAGCAAGGCGTTGATTTGTTGTTGGTTGACCGGCGCACCGGCAAAGTCATCGAACATTTTATCCGTGACCGGAATAATATGGTTGCGGATAAACGCGGCTCCTTCTTCGGCTCCAGTTTGCGGATGCTTCAGGCAGCATTCCCATTCGAGCGTGGCCCAACCGGTATAATCGTACTGCGTCAATTTGGAGAAGATGCCTTTAAAGTCCACTTGCCCATCCCCTAATGAACGGAACCGCCCTGCACGATCCACCCAAGTCTGATAGCCACCGTAAATCCCCTGCCGACCACTTGGATTGAACTCTGCGTCCTTAACGTGAAACATGCGGATGTGATCTTTATAGATATCGATAAACTCCAGATAGTTGAGCTGCTGCAGCACGAAATGGCTGGGATCGAACAGCATTTGGCAGCGTGGATGAGCCGCAACGCGCTGATGGAACATTTCAAAGGTAATGCCATCATGCAGATCTTCGCTGGGGTGGATCTCATAACACAGGTTGATGCCCTGCTCATCACAGGCATCGAGCACGGGTAACCACCGTTTGGCCAGCTCATCGAAGGCCGTCTCAATCAGCCCTGCTGGCCGTTGCGGAAATGGAAACAGGTAGGGCCAAGCCAGCGAACCGGAGAAGGTACCCATTTCAGTCAGGCCTAGGCGTGCGGACGCTTTTGCCGCCAACAGCAGGTTTTCTTTAGCCCAAAGCGTTCGCCCTTGCGGATCGCCACGTAGTCCCTTCGGCACAAAACTGTCGCATAACGCATCATAGGCTGGATGCACCGCCATCAGTTGGCCGAAAATATGCGTGGTCAATTCGCTGATCACCAGGCCGTGCTGCGCCAGCATGCCGGTGATGTCATCGCAATAACTTTGGCTTTCCGCCGCCGTTTTCACATCAAACAAACGGCTATCCCACGCGGGGATCTGCAACGCTTTAAAACCCGTCTCTTTTGCCCAGGCAGCAATCGCTGGAAGGCTATTGAACGGTGGAACTGCATCACTAAATTGGGCAAGGTGCAGGCTGGGGCCTTTAATCGTTTTCATCGCTTCTCCTATTGTTTGTCGATTGACAAACAATAGGCTTAAATCCAATCATCGGCAAGAGGATTTTGAAATTCGTTGGCGTTACCCGCTATTTAAGCGATCCTGTAGTCCGCAGCAAAATCACCGGAGAAGATGACGATGGCAGGCAGACCCAGAGAGTTCGATCGTGAACAGGCCCTATTGCAAGCACGGGACTTATTTTGGCGACGGGGATTTGAAGGCACCTCAATGTCCGACCTGGTGGCCGAACTGGGCATTGCCTCGGCGCGGATCTACAAGGCCTTTGGTTCGAAAGAGCTATTGTTTCGTGAAACGATAGCACACTACGAAGCCAACGAAGGCGGCTTTGCCGAGCGCGCTTTCGAAGAACAGGCCAGTGTGCGTGAAGCCATCAAACAGATGCTGCTCGACGCCGTTGCCCTCTACAGTCACGGTGAGTTTCCCCAAGGATGCATGGTGGTTTCATCTGCAGTCAGCGTCAGTGAAGATAATCAGGGCGTCATGCGCTGGTTGATGGAACACCGCCAACAGCGCACCCAAGGCATTATCGACAGATTACAGGCTGCGATTCAGGCTGGTGAACTGCCCGCCAACACCGATGCAGAGAGCCTTGGCGATTATTTTGCGGCATTCCTGCATGGTTTGTCCGTTCAGGCTCGGGATGGCGTGAGCCGTGCCCGGCTGGAAAAGGCGGTGAAACTCGCCCTTACTATGCTCGATCGTTCTCCGGAGTAATTACCTTACCCACACTTTTAATGTGACAAGGTTAAAAAATATTCAACGAACAGGTTGAGTATTGACGCTGACGTTCTATATTTAACCATATGGTTAAATTATCTTCCTCACCGCTGGACGCCATTTTCCACGCACTGGCCGACCCGACAAGGCGAGCCATTCTGCGCACATTGGCCGAAGGTGAACACAGCATCGGTGAACTGGCTGCGCCGTTCGAGATGTCGTTTGCCGGAGCTTCCAAGCATATCAAAGCGCTGGAGCTTGCCGGGCTGGTGCAACGCACCGTGCAGGGAAGAAACCATATCTGCCGGCTCGCACCCGAGCCAATGGTGCAGGCCATGCAGTGGCTGCAAACCTACGAACATTTCTGGAATGAGCGGCTGGACGCGCTAGAACAAGCGCTGTTGCAAGCCGACTCGCATCCTCCGACGGAGTGAACCCATGAACGACTACGGTATGATTATTGAAACCGGTACGCTGCGGATCCAGCGGCTGCTGCCTGGCCCGCTCAAACGCGTCTGGGCCTACCTGATCGAATCGGATAAACGTGCCAGTTGGCTGGCCGCCGGTGAGATGCCCATGCAGGTCGGGGCCAAGATCGAGCTATTGTTTTGCAACGCCGATTTGGCCGGTGAGGATGAAAAACCGCCGGCAAAATACAAATCCTGTGCCGGTAAAATCGCCCAGATGGGTCATATCACCTGCATTCTGCCACCGCGCCTGGTGAGCTTTACCTGGGCAGAAACAGGGGAAGCCCGCCCTTCTGAAGTCACTATTGAACTGACCGAGCAAGAGGATAAGGTGCTGTTGACCCTTACCCATCGCCGCCTGCCCAACCGCGATACCCTGCTCAGCGTTGCCAGCGGCTGGCATACTCATCTGGATCTGCTGGCCGATCGCCTGCTGGAGCGGACACCAAGCCCGTTCTGGGCCTCAATGAGCCGGCTGGAAGACGAGTACCGGGCTAAACTGTAAGCCAGCGGGATGAGGATTGCGGTTCTCATCCCCTTTACCGCTCAAAGCTGGAAGATGAGAATTTAAAACTCCCACTTGGTGATTGGAGTATAATGCGTTGCACCAATATGATGCCCTTGAAACATGGAGTTACGATGCGTCAACGTATTATTGTTTGCCCGTTAATTGAAAACGATAACGCCTATCTGCTATGCAAAATGGCGGCCCATAAAGGGGTGTTTCCTGGTCAATGGGCGTTATCCGGCGGCGGTACCGAGCCAGGAGAAACCATCGAGGAGGCGTTGCGTCGCGAAGTAAGTGAAGAACTGGGTAGCGATCTGGTGCTGGACCACATTCAACCCTGGACGTTTCGCGATGACGTGCGGGTGAAGACCTACGAAGACGGCAGCAAAGAGCAAATCTATATGATTTACCTGATTTTTGACTGCCATGCGGTCAACCGCACCATCACGCTTAACGATGAGTTTGAAGAGTATGCCTGGGTGCGAAAGGAAGAGCTGTCCAGCTACGATCTGAACGAAGCGACCCGATTCACGCTGCGCCAACGTGGGCTGCTGGAGTAGTGATGCCCCTCACCCTAACCCTCTCCCAAAGGAGAGGGAACCGATCGAGTTCGTTGATTATCTTGCGTAAAACCTTACCTTTCTTGTTTTATTCCCTACTTTCCGAAGCAGTACAACCTCATCAAAAAAGCCGTGCAGCTCCCACGTCCTACGGGAGAGGGTTGGAGTGAGGAGCAATCGAGGGGGATTAGCCTGCAATTGCCCCGGTTCTTCAAATCCCCCCTAACCCGATAAACAACCCTGCAATGGTGGCGCTCATCAGGTTAGAAAGCGTGGCAGCCAGCAAAGCACGGAACCCTAACTGGGCAATTTCCGAGGCCCTTTCCGGCACCACCGCACTGAATGCTCCCACTACCACGGCAATCGAACCAAAATTGGCAAAACCGCACAGTGCGAACGAAATCACCGCGATGGTTTTCGGATCAAGTAGCATCGCGCTTTCTTTCAGGTAAGGAGAGAAGCTGAGGTAGGCAACAAACTCGTTAATTGCCAGCTTCTGGCCAATCAGCCCACCCGCCAGATCGGCATGTTCCCAGCTCACGCCCATGATGTAGGCTAACGGTGCAAACAGATAGCCCAGCAGGCTTTGCAGGCTGATACTTTCAACGCCAAATAGGCCACCCACGCCACCAATAATGCCGTTGATCAACGCGATCAGCGCGACGAATGCCATCACCACAGTGGCAACACCCACCGCAATTTTCAGCCCCAACATCGCGCCGTTGGCCGCCGCTTCGATAATGCTGGCAGGCCGTTTATCACTGAATGACATTTCACTGAACTCAACGCGGGAAGGCTCCGTCGCCGGGCTGAGCAAACGGGCAAACAGGATCCCTCCGGGGATAGCCATCAGCGAGGCCGCCAACAGATATTCGATGGGAACGCCCAAACCGGCATAACCGACCAGCATCGAACCGGCAATGGAAGCCATGCCGCTACAGATCACCGTGAACAGTTCATTGCGGTTCATGTGTTTAACAAACGGCTTCAACACCGCAGGCAACTCATTCTGTCCCAAGAAAATGGTAGTCACTGCGGCGAAGGACTCCACCTTGCTGATATTCATAAGCCGCTGGAAGACATATCCAAGAATATTGATCACCCACTTCATTACCCCAAGGTAATATAAAATAGAAATCAACGAGGTGATAAAGATGATGGCGGGTAGCACGTGAAAAGCGAACACAAAACCTGCCCCATCGAAAAGCTCATTCATTTTCGGCCCTACCAGGCCGCCAAAAATAAATGCGCTCCCCGCATCGCTGTACGAGATCACGCGATTGACACCGCTGGCAATAGCGTTAATTAACCATTTGCCTGCGGGAACATACAGCATAATAGCACCAAGCAACACCTGCAGTAACAATGCCGCACCGACGGTGCGCAAACTTATTTTTCTTTTATTGACGGAAAACACAAAGCCGATTAATAACAGGATCGACATGCCTGCCAAACTGCGTAACAACTCCATAAGGCCCCCTTCTATTTTATTTACTTCCTTCTTTACTCGGCAAATGGCAATAGCATGCCGTCTGCCGAGGCAGAAGTGATTTATCAAGGACAAACGTAGAGTGCTAATTTAAGCGTTAAGCGCAATTTCGCTGATAATGACCCGCGATCTTGGCTGCCAATTCGGCATTATTAAACACCAGCTGAATATTGGCCTGCAGGCTGTCGCCGCCGGTCAATTCAGCGACTCTGGCTAACAGGAATGGCGTACTATCCTTGCCGGAAACCCCCTGCTCCACGGACTCTTGAACAGCCTGCTCAATGGCCTGGTTGATCTTCTCTTCAGGCATTGCGTACTGCTCTGGGATTGGGTTGGCAATCACCATCCCGCCCTGCAAGCCAGCAGCCCACTTGGCGGCCATTGCCCGCGCGATTTCCTGCGGCGTATCCAGGCGCACGCTAACGGAATAAGAGCTGGTACGGCTGAAGAATGCGGGCAGGCTATCGGTGCCATACCCCACCAAAGGCACGCCGTGGGTTTCCAGATATTCGGTGGTTAAACCGAGATCTAGGATCGATTTGGCACCGGCGCAAATCACTGCCACGTTGGTTTGTGCCAACTCCTGTAAATCGGCTGAAATATCAAACGTCTGCTGCGCGCCACGGTGCACACCCCCAATCCCGCCGGTGGCGAATACGCTGATCCCGGCCAGTTCGGCAATGATCATGGTAGAAGCCACGGTGGTTGCGCCGTTTTTGCCACTGGCAATCACAAACGGCAAGTCGCGGCGGCTCACTTTGGCAACTCGGTGCCCTTCGCGGCCCAATGTTTCTATCTCATCATGGGATAGCCCCGCCTTCATCCGCCCATTGATCACCGCAATGGTCGCGGGCACCGCCCCGTTGGCACGGATCTTTTCCTCTACCTGTAAGGCGGTTTCAACGTTCTGCGGGTAAGGCATGCCGTGGGAAATGATTGTCGATTCCAACGCCACCACCGGCCGATTTTCGGCCAGGGCAAGTGCCACTTCAGGAGCGATATCCAGATATTGATGGGTGATTAGGCTATTTTGCATGATTGTAATTCCAAAAGTTTTTGAACGCTGCCTTGCGACAGGTTCGGGTTATTGGTGAACTCAGAGGCCAGGGTCATTGCCGAACAGCCCTGGGCAAAACGAATACTGTGATCGAGAGGGAAATCCTCCAGCCAGCAACTCACCAGCCCCGCCATCATGGCATCTCCGGCTCCAGTGACGTTGACTACCTGAGTCGGCAGCGGTGCCGACCAACCGTGCTGGCCGTCCACCTCGCTGAAATAAACGCCGTGGCTACCCATACTCAGCGCCAAACGCTGTACGCCTTGCTGGTGGAACCATTGGGCCACCGCCGGTGCATCGCTCGTCTGGGATATTTTCATCCCGCTGAGGATTTCCGCCTCAATCCGATTCGGCTTCAACGTATGGATATGAGAGAGCCAGTTTTTGATTTTTGGCGCTTTGAAAGCAGAAACCGTATCGACGAATACCGGTACATTACCGGCATTGCTAAATAACCAGGCCAGCGCGTCTTCGGTCAGGTTGCAATCCAGCACCAATACACCACTATGCTGAATTAAATCCTTGGAATGGGATAACAGCGCTGGGGTCAATTTTTCCAGGATGCGCATGTCGTTGATAGCGACCAGCATTTCACCATTGCCATCTAACAACGAAACATAGGTCGAGGTATTTTCACCATGCAATCGGTGGCAATTATCCACGTTAACACCCGCCAGTTTTGCCTGCTCCAGCAGAGTCGTGCCGTAGAAATCGTCCCCAACCACAGAAACCAGGTGGCATTCGGCCCCTAATAACGCAATATTCTGCGATATATTTCGCCCAACACCACCAGGGGTGCATTTTATTTTCCCAGGATTGGAGTCTTCATAAACCAACTGCGTATTGGCATAACCACAAACGTCCATATTTACCGAGCCAACGGTGACCACATAGCGGTGTTCGGAGAGAATATAGCCTTTACCTTTAATGTAACCTTTATTCATCAAATTCATGATGTGGCCTGCCACACCAGAACGGCTAATACCTAGAATATCGGCGATTTCGTGTTGTTGAATCAACGGGTCCCGCCGAAGGAGTTGCAGTATCTGTTTTTCCCTGTTGGTCATAATTAACACTTGTTTGTTTTTGAACAGGTGTTTTTTTTAAATCGGAACCCGGCAACAGTAAAGCGGTAACTATCGGAGTTGAGATTATGATCGTAACTTGTCGCCGTACCGTTTTCAGCGGTTAATTTGTGACGTTAATCATATTAACCCAGACTTAATACGTTTTTTCTTATGGTTCTTCGGCGAGGACAAAATTTTGTGCTGAAGATAAACTCATTAAAACAAAGGGATGGATTTTGGAGTTATTTAAACCAACACGTGTTGGTAACCCTGTTAATTACAAGGATTAATCTCACTACGGTTGATTTCGATTACACAGAAAAACGATCGGCCTCACACAATTCTCTTTCATGGCATCGATTATAACCATCCGAGAGCAGTAACCTGCCCTCGGAGAGCGTTAAACGTAGTTACTTATCCTTTAGCCCGCGGTTGATCAGCATCGGTTCAATGCCCGGCTCCTGCCCACGCCATTTAACGTACAGCTTTTCCAGATCCTGACTGTTGCCCTGTGACAACACCTGCTCGCGGAAACGTTGACCATTCTCTGCCGTTAATCCGCCGTTATCGCTGAACCATTGGAAGGCATCATCTGCCAACATCTCCGTCCACAGATAGGCGTAATAACCGGCGGCATAGCCGTTACCCCAGATATGCTGGAAATAGCTGGAGCGATAGCGTGGTGGCACATAGCTGAGATCGATCTTGTCCTGGCGCAGCGATGCGGCCTCGAACTTGTCCACGTCCTGCTGCGGTTGATCGGCGCCCAACATGTGCCAATGCATATCCAGCAGCGCGGCGGCTAACAGCTCGGTCATGGCGTAGCCCTTGTTGAACTTGTCGGCCTTGTTGATTTTATCGACCAACGCCTGCGGCATCGCTTCACCCGTTTGGTAATGCTTGGCAAAGTGGGAAAATACTTGCGGATCGCTGGCCCAGTGCTCGTTAAACTGCGATGGGAACTCGACAAAATCGCGGGCAGTGTTGGTACCAGACAGGCTTGGGTATTGCTGATCGGCAAACATGCCGTGCAGCGCATGGCCAAACTCGTGGAACATGGTGATCACGTCGTCATAGGACAGCAACGCCGGTTGGCCCGGTGCGGGTTTGGTGAAGTTGGAGACGTTGTAAATCACCGGCTTGGTACCGTTGAGTTTGGACTGCTCAACGAAGTTGCTCATCCAGGCGCCGCCGCCCTTGTTGTCACGCTTAAAGAAATCGGTGTAGAACAGCGCCAGAGACTGACCGTCTTTATCAAATACCTCGTATACCCGCACGTCCGGATGATAGACCGAGATATCTTTGCGCTCTTTAAAGCTGATGCCGTACAGCAAATTGGCGGCGTAGAATACGCCGTTATGCAGCACGTTGTTCATCTCAAAGTAAGGCTTGATCTGTGATTCATCCAGATCGTACTTCTCTTTACGCACCTGCTCGGCATAAAACTGCCAATCCCAGGCGGCCAGCTTAAAACCGCCGTTTTGCCGATCGATCACTGCCTGAATGTCTTTGGCCTCACGCTCTGCCCGGGCCGTGGCGGCAGGCACGATATTACGCATAAACGCCAACGCCGCATCCGGAGTTTTCGCCATCTGATTTTGTAACTTCCAGGCGGCATAGTTTGGGAAACCCAGCAGTTTGGCCTGCTCGGCCCGCACTTTAGCTAACCGCGCCAGGGTTTGGCGGGTATCGTTGGCGTCATTTTTCTCTGCGCGGTTAATCGAAGCGTCGAACAACTTTTGGCGGGTATCGCGATCTTGCAGGTTTTGCAAATCAGGCTGTTGCGTGGTGTTCTGCAACACCAATAGCCATTGCTTCTCCAGCTTACGTTCACTGGCCGCCTGCGCTGCTGCTGCCAACTCGCCCTCTGAAAGCCCGGCTAGCAAGGTTTTATCACCGATCGCCAACGCACCGTTTTTGCTGGCAGCCAGTAATTTATTGGTGAACTGGGTGCTCAGCGTCGCCGCTTCCTGGTTCAACGCTTTCAGTTGGGTTTTATCCGCGTCAGAAAGATTGGCCCCGGCCAGCACATAGTTCTTGTAGGTCACCTCTACCAGCCGAAGAGACTCGGCGTCCAAATTGAGGCTGTCACGCCGATCGTAAATCGTCTTGATGCGAGCAAACAGCTTGCTGTTCAGCATGATGGCATCGTCTAACGCCGCCAGCTTCGGTGAGGTTTCTTCATCCAGCTTTTGCAGCGCGTCGCTGGTGTTGGCGGAGGTCATCGCCCCAAACACGCTCATGGTGCGCGTCAGCAGTGCGCCACTTTTTTCCAGCGCCACGAAGGTGTTGTCAAACGTAGGTTCAGCCGGGTTATTGGCGATCTTTTCGACTTCTGCAAGTTTCTGCTGGATACCGGCGGCGATGGCCGGGGCATAATCGCTTTCGCTGATAACATCAAAACGAGGGGCTTGGAATGGCAACTGACTGGCGGCAAAGAACGGGTTTTCTCCCTGCTTATCCTGTTTAACGTCTCCGGCCACTTTCGCCTCCTTTGTCTGGGTATTGGTTTCTGCCAGCGCGGGCGTGCTTAACGCAACGCCGATCGCCAGTACCAGGGTTGATAAACGCATCAAATTGAAACTCCTCCATGTCTTAATCTAGGGACGCTGTGTCCACTTGGATAGAAGCTGCAAATTCAGCAACATAGCCTAGCTTAGGCTCAGATGGTCGTTTGAGCAAAAATAACTGAGAATTGCTAAACAGGTTAACGGGGAGAAGAATAAAGAAAAAACGCGGCCAGGAGGCCGCGTTATCGTAAGCTGACTTATTTCGCTGTCATCAGAACTGATAAACCAGACCGACAGCAACCACGTCGTCGGTATTAATTCCGGCCGATTTGGTGAAGTCGTTTTCATCCAACAGGTTGATTTTATAATCCACATAGGTGGACATGTTTTTGTTAAGGTAATAGGTTGCGCCCAGGTCAACAAACTTGACCAGGTTTTCACTACCGTAAGTATTGCCGTTGGCAGTTTGCCCGAGGTTCTTGCCGTTGGTTTGGTTATAACCCACAAATGGGCGCAGGCCGAAATCAAACAGATAGTGTGCATAAGCCTCAAAACTTTGCGCTTTATTGGCGTAGCCATAAGCCTCACTGTCTGAACTGCCGAAGCGCGCTGCATTATAGGACTGGGTGAACATAACTGCCACATAGGTATTGCTGTCGTCATATTTCAGGCCGCCTGAATAACCTTCTGCATGGTCGCCACGCCCCATGATGCCGCTATATGCGCCACCGCCATTTTGCTCGCTGGTACGTTTGGAATTAAAGAAGGCACCCGCGGCACTAATGCCGTAGCCAATATCATAATTCACCGACATACCATAACCATCACCGTTCTGACCCAGAACGTCGCGACCATTATTAGTTTCTTCCGCACTGCCGTTTTTACCCTGGTATTGCACAGCAAAATGCAGGCCATCGAACAGGCCAAAGAAGTCATTGTTACGATAGGTTGCCAGACCGTTTGAGCGTTGGAACATAAACTGGTCGGCCCCATAGGTGGAACCGTCAAATTCTGGCTGCATGTCGGTATAAGCCGCCACGTCATACAGGACACCATTGTTACGGCCATAGTCGAAGGAGCCATAATCAACAGCTTTCAACCCTGCGAAACCATAACGGGTGAAGGCATTGTTTTCGCTTTCCGGGGTGTTGACGTTGACCTGGTATTCCCACGTGCCATAGCCAGTGAGCCGATCGTTAATCTGCGTTTCACCACGCAACCCCATACGTATATAGGACTGATCGCCATCAACGCTATTGTTATCAGAGAAATAGTGCAGGCCATCAACTAAACCGTACAAATCCAATTTATTACCGTCTTTGTTGTAGATTTCAGCGGCGCCTGCGTTGCCAACCATCAGCAAAGCAGGCACCATCAGAGAGAGTACTCGAAGTTTCATCGTGATTATCCTCTATTATTATATCGTGCTATAGCCACTGCTGTTACGAGCATGATTAGCTCGTGGGTCTATTACCGTTTTGATGGCGGTAATGATATTAATTTATACCGCTATGACCTGAATGCAAGGTCGGTAGGTTGTTTTTTGACTATTAATGAGTATCTAAGACCGGGCTAAACTGGCGTAATGGATAAAAGAGGGTTATGTCAGGATAAAAAACATAATTGACGCAACAGGTTGGAATTTTGACAATTCATTACCCATGCACCAATTAATAAAGCTAAACGCTTACGTTGACTTTATATGATTTTATGCTACCCACTCCATGAGTGTAATAAAATAATTTCAAAACATTGCCAACTATTTCTTTAATAACGAGATAAAATGATATATCTGAGTTCCGTAGCTTCCTCAACCACAAAACAAGTGTCATAAATCTGCTGTTTGGATCAGGCTGGTACGCTGCAAACGGTTCGCAATCCACAAAGCCAGGCTAGATGACTGACGTAAGTGTCAGGCAGATAGTTAATTAGGTAAGGCACACCGAGGTCGCATTTTTTCACTTTCAGGCGGTGGTTCATACCATCACTTGATTTCCGTCAACAAGACCTTACCGCCACTCTGTTGTTATTGGGAAACCGAAGCTTTAAATCATTAGGGACTTATGAACGCTATCGCTTGCAAGGCAGTACTGTTTGACCTAGACGGCACCCTGGTGGATTCAGGAGCCTGTATAGAGACATTGTGGGCTGAATGGGCCACCCGGCATCATCTGGATGTGGACTATGTCCTGGCCAATATTCACGGGCGCACCATCGAGGAAACGCTGCGGATCGTCTCCCCTTACTTTGACAATCCACAGTGCGTTGATGAAGTCAAAACGCTCGCCATCGAGGCTCTCAGCCAGGTGGGTGCCATTACCGGTGCCGTTGAGCTGGTACGCCAGTTGCCGCCGCAATGTTGGGCAATTGTCACCTCCGGCGCCAAGAAAGTGTCGATGCAAAGCATGATTAGCGCAGGCATCCCACGGCCGCACATGATGATCACTTCGGAAGATATCGTGCACGGCAAACCCCATCCAGAGCCCTATCTGATGGCGGCAGCCGGATTTGGCCTGCCGGTGCAGAAATGCGTGATTTTTGAGGATGCGATTTCTGGCGTGAACTCTGCCCTTGCCGCCGGTGGGCAAGTCATCGTCATCGGTAACGGCGTGCCGATTTCCTCCCCGCAAATCAAGGCCACCGTGGCCGACCTGAGTAGTTTTAAAGCCGAGTTTATCGACGGCATCATCCATTTATCCTGGTAATTACCACAAGCTGGCGGACACACGATGCATCTGGATGGACACACTTGCTGTGCCCGCTAATAATCACGCCATTAACTTCTTTTTAACCTCCCTATGATGCGTTATGCTCAAAAATCCGACGTAGTGATTTTTGAAACGGGATTTCTGTTATGCATGCGTATTTACCGTGCTCCAGCTGGAGCCGTCCATGAGTTGGTTCTCCCGCGCTAGCGCGCTCCCCCTGCTGGTTGCCGGGGCATTCTTTATGGAGAACCTGGACGGCACGGTGGTCGTTACGGCGATGCCGCAAATGGCGGCGGCCTTTGGCGTACAGCCGGTAGATATGAACATCGGGGTTTCGGCCTATATTCTTACCCTGACGGTGTTTATCCCCGCCAGCGGCTGGATCGCCAACCGCTTTGGTGCCCGCAATATTTTCACCGCCGCCATCGTTATTTTTACCCTGACCTCGGTGCTATGCGCCCTCAGTACCACCTTGCCGCAGTTTACCGCGGCTCGTATCCTGCAAGGCTTTGGCGGTGCGCTGATGGTGCCGGTTGGCCGCCTGGTGGTGTTACGTAATACCGCCAAACCCGATCTGATCAACGCCATTGCTACTATCACCTGGCCGGGGTTAGCCGCCCCGGTCCTGGGGCCTCCGGTAGGCGGTTTCATCACCACCTACGCTTCCTGGCACTGGATTTTTATCCTCAACGTGCCGCTTGGCCTGTTGGCCCTGTTCTTCACCTGGCGTTTGATCCCTCATGAACCCGCGCAGAAAGGCGTTCCCTTTGATGAGCTGGGTTTTGCACTCACCGGAGTCGCCTGCTTTGGGCTGATGTTTGGGCTGGATCTGATCAACAGTCCGCAACTTTCCTGGCTGGTGCCTCTGTTATGTCTGGCTGCTAGCCTGGCGCTGGGAAGCCTGGCGATACGTCATGCCAAACGCCACGCCTATCCCTTAATAGATCTCTGGGCGATGCGGATAAAAAGTTACGCTGTCACTATTAAGGGCGGCACTCTCTTTCGTATCGCCATCGGTGCCGTGCCGTTCCTGCTGCCCTTGCTGTTCCAAATCGGCTTTGGGCTGAATGCCTTCGATGCGGGGTTGCTGGTACTGGCGGTGTTTGCCGGTAATCTGGTGATGAAGCCATTCACCTCACCCATCCTCTACCGGTTCCGCTTTCGTACCACGCTGGTGGTCAACGGCTTACTCAATGCCGCCACCATTTTTGCTTGCGCTCTGCTGACCCCGCAGACCCCGACCTGGCTGATCCTGGCGCTGCTGTTTGTCAGTGGTTTGACACGTTCGATGCAGTTCACTGCACTGAATACGCTGGCGTTTTCCGAGGTGCCGCAACCACACATGAGCGGTGCCAACACACTATTCAATATGGCCCAGCAAATGGGTAGCGGCCTGGGGATCGCCATCGGCGCACTGGCGCTGCGGTTGGCGGAGATGCTGATGCCACAGCAACAGGGCGTGGTGCCGCTGGCCGACTTCCAACTGGCCTTTATCGTAATTGGCGTGATCGCCCTGGTGGCGGTGCTAGATAGCTTTACGCTGGGCGCAGAGGCGGGCAATGAAATCCGCCAGAGGAAAAGCGCCTCTACGTCTGAAAAATCTATGGCAACCAAAGTAAGGAGTTAAACGATGCAATACCGTCAACTTGGCCTATCCGGCCTTAAAGTTTCGGCACTAAGTTTAGGTACCATGACCTTTGGAGGACAAGGCAAGTTCGCCAAAACCGGCGCGACAGACGTTAACGAGGCGCGCAATCAAATCGCCATGTGCATTGACGCCGGGATCAACCTGTTCGATACCGCCGATGTGTATTCAGCAGGCCAATCGGAGGAGATCCTCGGCCAGGCATTGGGCAGTAAACGCCACGAAGTGCTGGTAGCCAGCAAGGCCCGTTTCCCCATGGGCAGCAGCCCTAACGATGCCGGTCTGTCACGCCACCACCTAATCCGCGCCTGCGAAGCCAGCCTGAAGCGCCTGAATACCGATTATCTCGATCTCTATCAGCTACACGAGTGGGACGGCATCACCCCGGTAGAGGAAACGCTGCGGGCGCTGGAGGATCTGGTGAGCAGCGGCAAGGTGCGCTACACCGGTTTGTCCAACTTCTCCGGTTGGCACCTGATGAAACACCTGGGCAGCGCCGAACGACTGGGATTGGTGCGCCCGGTCAGCCAACAGATCCATTACAGCCTGCAAGCGCGCGAAGCGGAATATGAACTGCTGCCTGTTGCTCAGGATCAAGGGCTTGGGGTGTTGGTCTGGAGCCCATTGGCCGGTGGCCTGCTCTCGGGCAAATACCGCCGTAATCAACCCACACCGGAAGGCACGCGCCATCTGGCCAACTGGGGTGAGCCGCCGGTGCGTGATCAAGATGCGCTGTTTGATATTGTCGAGGTGCTGATGGATATCGCCCACTCCCGTGGTATCTCTGCGGCACAAATCGCGCTGGCCTGGCTGTTGGCCCGCCCAACGATAACCTCGGTGGTCATAGGAGCCCGGAACGCAGAACAGCTCAAAGATAACCTGCACGCCGCCAACCTGATCCTCAACGAAGAAGAGCAGCAGCGCTTGGAAGAAGTGAGCCGTCCGCCGCTGATTTATCCGTACTGGCACCAGGCTTCAACCGCGCCAGATCGTCTCTCTGCGGCCGACCTTTTGCTCCTCGCACCTCACCTGGTAAAAAAATAAGTCGCATCTGCCGCTAATCAACGTAATATCGATGATCCGCCCCGTTTTAACGGGGGCGGATTTTTGCCGTTTTAGGCCTGAAAAGCGAGGTAATAATAATGATGCACAGTGACCTTACTCAGTGCCGTGTGAATACCGATCGGTTGTTGATTGCCCCCTTTACCGCAGCAGACGCCGACGATGTTTACCAGGCGATCACTCCTACGCTAACGCGTTTTATGACCTTTGAACCAGAAGAGTCTCCCGAGGCATTTGCCAACGTCTGGGAAGGCTGGCTGCCGTTGATCCGTGAAGGTGAAGAAGTCATCTTTGTGGCACGGCTGCGTGACAGCAAGCAGTTCGTTGGCATGGGTGGCGTACATAATCTGCACCAGCAAAAACCAGAACTCGGGATCTGGGTGAAAGAGAGCCTGCATGGTAACGGCTACGGCCGCGAAATCGTCCATGCCATGGCGAAATGGGCCAGCGAACGCTACCACCCGCCGTACTTCATCTACCCCGTCGCCGAGCAGAACACGCCAAGCCGCCGCATTGCCGAATCGCTGGGTGGCACCGTGCAGGGCCGCCGCGAGAATATCAAATACGACTGTGTGGTTTACCACGTGCCGGCCATCACCGGTTAAAATTGCAGGGTTAACGCAACCGCGTTAGAGTGGATGCAGGCTAAAAACAGTTAAGGAACAGCAGCATGATTATTTTTGTCACGGGCGCTACCTCCGGTTTTGGTGAAGCAATTGCCCGCAAATTTGTCGGTGAAGGCCATCAGGTGATTGCCACTGGCCGCCGTGTGGAGCGCCTGGAGGCCCTGCAGGCAGAATTAGGTGAAGCACTGCATATCGTGCGTTTGGATGTCCGCAACCGTGCGGCGATCCAGCAGGCCATCGAAGAGTTACCCGCAGCGCTGCGCAACGTCGACGTGCTGGTGAATAACGCCGGTCTGGCGTTAGGCCTGGAGCCTGCGCACAAGGCTAATGCGGACGATTGGGAAACCATGATCGATACCAACACCAAAGGGTTGGTCAACATGACCCGCGCTCTGCTGCCAGCCATGGTGGAACGTAACATTGGCCATGTGATCAATATCGGCTCCACCGCCGCCAACTGGCCGTATGCCGGTGGTAACGTTTACGGCGCAACCAAGGCCTTCGTTAAACAGTTCAGCCTGGGTCTGCGCGCCGATCTGCACGGCACCCATATCCGCGTTACCGATATTGAGCCAGGCATGGTTGGTGGCACCGAGTTCTCCAACGTGCGTTTCAAAGGGGATGACGGCAAGGTAGATAAAACTTATCAAGGGGTGGATGCCCTGACGCCGGATGATGTTGCCGAAGCGGTATTCTGGGTGGCAACGCTGCCTTCCCGCGTCAATATCAATACCTTGGAAATGATGCCGGTTAGCCAGTCCTTTGCCGGGTTGAGCATTCATCGCGGTTAATGATCTTACTCTGTGGCAGGGCATCAGCCCTGCCATCTCAACTCACGCAGTGCGCCAGCCGGAAACGATAATCAGCATTCCCAGCAGTGCCACCCCGGCCCCCAACCAATCCATAGTCGACAGCTTCACGCCATCTACCACCCGTAGCCAAATCAGCGCTGTTGCCACATAGACACCGCCATAGGCAGCATAGACTCTCCCACTGGCCGCCGGATGCAGCGTCAACAACCAGACAAACAGCATCAGGCTGAGGGCCGCAGGCAGCAACAGCCAGGCGCTGGCGTTTTTCTTTAGCCACAGATAAGGCAAGAAACAGCCAATGATTTCGGCCAGCGCGGTGGCAAAAAACAATAAAGTGGTTTTTAACATTACCGCTATTCTCTCAGTAAATTAAACGAACAAGGCGATGCGCTGGTGCAATATAACAGCACGGTGATATATTTAACCTATGCTACAGCCAGTGTTGCTGGTGGATGCAACACTCACTTATAAGGATGAAACGATGAAATTACTTTCCCTTCCGCGCCTGATGTTACCGGTTGCCATGTTATTGCTGGCCGGTGCCTGGCAAGCTCCCGCTTTCGCTGCCTCTTGTACCCAGGGCAGCACCTGCGTCACGGTTGACGGCAGCGGCGGCGCAGCCATGAGCAACGAACAGGCTCGCCAAAGCAAAGAGCAGTGGAACGAAACCAAATCGCTGCGCAGTAAGGTCAATACCCGTGTCGAGAAGGAGTTTGACAAGGTTGACCGTGCTATTGATGACGAAGATCGCTGTGATAACAGCTACAACGTCAATGCCTATTGGGAATCGTCAACCCGTAAGTGTCTGGATCGCACCACTGGCCGTCCAGTCACGCAGTAATAGCGAGTAAGGGTAAACTATTCAACCTGATGCTGCTATCCTGACAAAGAACATTCGTCTCAAATAAGGATCCAATGATGAAAAAAGCGCTTGTAGTAGGTGTACTGCTGTTAACCACCGCGCCGCTGGCCGCTTTTGCCTCATGTGAGAGCATAAAGGCGGATATTGCCCAGAAGATTGTCAATAACGGCGTACCGGAATCCGGCTTCAAGCTGGAGATCGTGCCTAACGATCAGGCGAACCTTGCCGGTGGACAGGTGGTCGGCCATTGTGGTCAAGACACGCAGAAAATCGTGTATACCCGCCTGATTAACGGCGACGACAGCGGCGACGCAGCGCAAACTGGCACCAGCCAGGATACCCAAGCCCCGCAGTAACCGGCTCCAGGGCGCAGTTCGTTACTGCGCCCCTCTTCTTTATTAAGCCTGTTTAACCTCTTCACCTTCGCCCTGTGGCCGATGACGCGCCGGGATCAGCATAGCCGCACCCAAGGCAAACAGCGATATCAACGCCGAGACCAGAAATACCCAATGCATTGAGGCGGCGACATGCCCAATAAGATCCGCCAGCGCCTCTGGCCGCATGGTGTTGCGAACCTCTGGCTCCATCAACTGCTGCACCGGATCAACCGTGTGTGGCAGGCGCAGATGCAGGTTGATATTCAACGTGGCCCCCAGAATGGCGGTGCCGATGGCCGATCCGACCATCCTGGTGAATACCGTGCAGGCGGTTGCGATACCGCGAATACTGTAATGTGCCGCATTCTGTACCGATACCAGAAAGGTGGTATTGCACAACCCCATGCCGACCCCGATGATAAACGCCGCAACCCGCCCCCACAGTAACCCACCCGAAGGCTGTAACAGCAGCAGGATAAAGCCACCGGCCGCCAACAGCAGCGCACCAAGCAGAGCTGTGGTGCGATAAGAAGTCAGCAACATCAAACGCCCGCTCAGCATACTGGCCAGCGGCCAGCCAATCGACATCAAGGCCAACGTGGTTCCGGCTTCCAACGGAGTTCCGCCCTTTACGCCCTGGATAAAGGTTGGCAGGAAGGCGCTAATGCCCATCATGGCAGCACCGATCACCACGCCGCCAATATTGCCGGCCACAATCACGCGGTTTTGCCATAGGGCGAGTGGGAACAATGGTTCAGGAGTACGGCGCTCCTGACGAATTAACAGTCTCAGCGCTACTAACGCCAACGCCAGCAGTGGTATGACCCACCATCCCAGCATTTCCGCCTGCAAGAGTGACAGCAGTAATGCAGCGACAAAGATCGTCAACCAAGCCGTTCCCGCCAGATCCAACGCATGTTTGCGCCCCTGTTTAAGGTCTGGCAAGTAGCGCCCCAGGAAATACATAGCCAGCAGGCCAATGGGCAGATTGACCCAAAAAACCAAAGCCCAAGACGTGTGCTGCACGATAAACGCGCCTAATAGCGGGCCAAGAATGGCCGAAACACCCCAGACGCTAGAGAGATATCCCATCACTTTTGGCCGTTCGGTGGCGCTGTAAATATCACCTATCACGGTGGTGGCGATCGGCATGATCGCCCCGGCGCCCAACCCTTGCAACAGACGAAAGGCAATCAGCCAATACATATTCGATGAGAAACCGCACAGGACCGACCCCAACAGGAACAGCGTGGCACCAAAGAAAAAGATCGGTTTCCGGCCGTATAAATCCGCCAAACGCCCGTAGATCGGGATGGTAATGGCCTGTGCCAGCAAATAGACCGAAAACACCCAGCCCAGCAACGAAAAACCACCCAGATCGCCAATAATCGTCGGCATCGCGGTAGCGACAATGGTCGCTTCAATGGCAGACATGAACATTGCCAGCACGCAGGCAATCAGGATCAACGGCCGATGGGCTACTTGGGCAGTGCTCGAAGAAGTGTTAGTGGTCATCAGTTTATCATGTGTCCCTATGTCTTTTATTTTCCCCGGATTATAACAGCCAAGGCATATTCTATAGTTTGTCTGGAGATGTTGTGCACCAAAATCCCGCAACAACGCACCAATCGAACAAATTGTGACAGTGTCACCTATAAATAGTCACCTAATTGAATAATAAGGTATTTCTTAGAAACAGCCTGAGAGCCTCGCCACGCCTGCTTCATCGTTAAAACCTATCTGAACGATAGCGTACACCAATGATGGTGATTGATTTTAATCAAGTTGCCAACCGCCCCAGCCCGTGACAATCCGATTGCCCCTTTTATTACCTCTTTGTATGTAGGGTTTTTTGGCAGTCAACTCATTGGAGCGAGAACATGATTAAAAAAATTATTCTGGGATGTGCCGTTACCGCCGTCGTCGGCTATTTGGGAACCGTCGGCTATGTCTACCATTACGATCAACAGCGTAACCCCGTCGTTGCCAGCAATCAAATCGATACCCTGTTAACCCGCAACGGCTGCGACTATTGCCACTCCAACTCGGCTCAGCTTCCCTTCTATGCCGAGTTGCCGATTGCCAAACAAATTATGGCGCAGGATATCCTCAGTGGAAATCAGCATTTCAACCTCGATGCTACCCGCACTGCTCTGCAACAAAAAACCGCGGTACCTGAAGTCGATCTAGCCAAGCTGGAAGCCGTGCTGCAAAACCAGGAGATGCCACCGCCAATGTACAAAATGGTCCACTGGGCCGGAAACGTCAGCGACGGCGATCGTAATGAACTACTGAGCTGGGTCCGTCAACAGCGCGAACAGTTCTACACTTTGCCGGATACGCCAGCCGAACTGCGCGGTGCCGCTTTACAGCCGGTGCCAGCCTCGCTACCTACCGACCCGCAGAAAGTGGCGCTGGGTTTCCGGTTGTTCCACGATCCGCGCTTGTCGAAAGATGACAGCATCTCATGTGCTCACTGCCATAAGCTGGGCGAAGGTGGCGTGGATGGCCGCGCTTCATCATTGGGGGTTGGCGATCAGGTTGGGCCAATCAACGCCCCGACGGTGTTTAATGCGGCCTTCAATATGGCGCAGTTCTGGGATGGTCGAGCGGCAGATTTACAGGCCCAGGCCGGTGGCCCGCCGATGAATCCGATCGAGATGGCTTCTGAGTCCTGGGATGAAATCATCGCTAAACTGGATCAGGACGCCTTGCTGAAGGCCGATTTCCAGCGCGTCTATGCTAACGGCTTCACAGGCGATAACATTACCGACGCCATTGCCGAGTTCGAAAAGACGCTGATCACGCCAGATAGCCCGTTTGACCGTTACCTGAAAGGCGATAGCGACGCCCTGACGACGCAGCAAAAACACGGGTATCAACTGTTCCAGCAAAACAAATGTGGTACCTGCCATACCGGAGTCAACCTTGGAGGCCAGTCCTATGAGGTCATGGGGCTGAAAGCGGATTACTTTGCCGCTCGCGGTAATCCCACCGAGGCCGACCTTGGGCGTTACAATGTCACTAAAAATGATAGCGATCGCCACCGCTTCAAAACCCCAACGTTACGAAACATCGCCCAAACCGCCCCTTACTTCCACGACGGCAGCGTGACTTCTCTGCATCAGGCGGTCAAGGATATGCTGACCTATCAGGTCGGCGTTACCCTACCAGAAAGCGATATCAAGGATCTGGTCGCGCTGCTGGAAGGAATGAGCGGTGAATATCAGCCTGCCACGCCTCCGGGTGGTTGATACGGAAGCCACAACGCCAGGGTTTTGATAAAGATTCTCTGGTTTTCAGGTGGGTAGACAAGCACAATGCCCACCTGAACCTCTTATTCTTCATCATCTGCCGACACATGAATCAATTGGTCCCTCTGCATCACTATCGCGCCCTGCTGCGCCATCTGTTTATTGCCATCCTGCTCGGCATTTGTGCTGCGCTGGCCGTGTGGTTATTTCACCGCGCCATGTTTGGGCTTGAATGGTTGTTGCTGGATCACGATGAAGGCAGTTTGGTGGCCGCTGCCGCTGAACTGCCCGGATGGCGGAGAGCGTTGACGCCAGCATTGGGTGGATTGGCAGCTGGCTTTTTGTTGTGGATCTACCAGCGTTACCAGCATCAAAAGCCCATCGCTCCAACAGATTATATGGAAGCGATTGAAGCTGGTGACGGACGATTGGCCGTTAACGCCAGCCTGATAAAATGCCTGGCCTCGCTGTTGGTGGTTTCCAGCGGTAGCACCATTGGCCGCGAGGGGGCGATGATCCTGCTGGGGGCGTTGGTAGGTTCGGTATTCGCCCAGCGCTTTACCCCGGCGAAAGAATGGAAATTGTGGGTGGCTTGCGCTGCCGCAGCTGGGATGGCTAGCGCCTATCATGCCCCGTTGGCGGGTAGCCTGTTTATCGCGGAAATCCTGTTTGGTTCGCTGATGCTGGCCTCGCTTGGCCCAGTAGTGATCGCCGCCGTGAGCGCGCTGCTGATGACCAATCTGCTGAACGGTGGCCAAGCTCCGCTCTACATCGTGGAGCCGCTTGCTGCTCCCTGGCCGGTGCAGTATCTGTTAATGGCCTTGGTGGGCATACTGGCAGGAGTTTGTGGCCCGCTGTTTCTGTGGGCGATGGCGGCCAGCGGCCAGGCATTTCGCTCGCTCAACCTCATACCGCCATTACAGCTGGCGCTTGGCGGGCTGATCGTCGGATTACTTTCCCTGTTGTATCCAGAAGTCTGGGGAAATGGTTATAGCGTGGTGCAGTCTCTACTCTCGGCACCACCAGGGATGCTGCTGGTCAGTGCGATCCTGATTTGTAAACTGTTAGCCCTGTTGGCCAGTAGTGGGTCAGGCGCACCTGGTGGCGTATTCACGCCGACGTTATTCGTGGGGGCCGCGTTGGGCTCGGTAGTAGGCCAGATGTTTGGTCTGTGGCCAGAGCTAGGTACTGCAGTACCCATTCTGCTGGCACTGACCGGTATGGCGACATTGCTGGCTGCCACCACTCATGCGCCCATTATGGCGGCATTAATGGTGTTTGAGATGACAGGGGAATACACCCTGCTGCCAGGTATTCTGTTGGCTTGCGTTATCGCCACTACCATCGCTCGCGGGCTACGCCCACAGTCGGTTTATCACAACGCGTAACGGTCAACCAGCTGCGAAACGTCCAGATACTGTGCCAGTTCACGTTGTTCCGCACGCGGCAGATATGGGATCTCACCCAGCAATGGAGCCGGAATACGCTGCTGCATCGCATCGATAGTTTCTGCATAGTGTGCTAAACCGGGGTTGATTCGATTAGCCACCCATCCCATCAATGGTAAGCCATCGTTAATAATTGCCTGTGCGGTCAATAGCGCATGGCTGACACAGCCCAGTTTGATCCCGACCACCAGGATAACCGGCAGTTGTTCCTGTACCACCCACTCGGCATAAGGACGGAGATCGTTCATCAATACCCGCCAGCCGCCGCTGCCCTCTACCACTACCGTGTCGGCCTTGGCGGCGAGATGATGCAAACCACGGCTCATCAGTCCGTAATCAATATCCTGAGTTGCATGGGCATGGAACACCTCATCCAGACAGGTGATCGGATTGATTTCGTCATAGGACAGCGACAGCGAGGAAGAGGCCTGTAAAACTAAAGCGTCTCGATTGCGGATGCCTTCATTGGTTTCCTGGCAGCGTGCCGCAATGGGCTTATAACCCGCCACTGAGCGACCTTGCGCGGCGAAAGCCTGTAATAAACCACGGGAAACCACAGTCTTACCTACGTCGGTATCCGTGCCTGTAACAAATAAACGCTTTAACATGAATAGATTGCCTTGAAATGCCTCGTTAACCTAAAAAATCGCCGTAAATCACGACGAGAGTCGTCCTACGGGAAAAGTCTAGGGGATGCAACTCAACGGGGGCTTGAGGTAGCTCAATCTTTTGGCGGTAAATAATAAGAAACACTGATAAGGGGTATCAAGGTCAATGGAACGAAAGCGTACCCAGTTTTTTGTGTCGCCAAGTGCCTCGTATCGGCATGACCCGGGGATCTAACTACTGTTGTTTTAATGGTCGTAGAACCTGACCCTTATTTTCTTTTTGTCCACCCTAGTGGGGAGGTGTTCTGGATGAATAACTTTCCCGATGAGGGTATAGCGGTAGGAAGACTCAAATGATGCATAGAACAACACTAACGTTTGCGTACCGTACAACATGAGATCGCCTGCATGAATGGTCCCTGGCCGTACAGGGTTTAAAGGCAATTTATGAGGAAGGTCGGCAAATATCTCATTACCATTCAACTCTTCCATGCCAAGTTGCAATGGTAAAGTATTAACAAATGCTTTAGCCGCTGGATTGTCGTAAAGTTTGACCTCAAATTGTTGGTCATCAATGTTCATTTTAACCGTCATCGGACTCTCCTTTAGGGGCGGATTAATGTTCATGTAGGCATGACCTGCAAAAGTACAAGCCAGCAGCAGACCCGGTAATATAGTGCCCTGATATTTCATTCGATAACCCAGAAAAGAGTAGCCACACCCGTCAGGGTGCGGCTTTGGACATTATTTGAGGTTAGCCTTAAAGAACGACGTCAGCTTGGCAAAAGGGATCATGTCGCTACGGTCATACAGATCAACATGGCCTGCCCCTGGCACTATGTACAACTCCTTTGGCTGTCCGGCACGTTTGTAAGCATCTTCGCTAAATTCTTTCGAATGCGCCCGATCGCCGGTGATGAACAGCATCGCGCGTGGCGAGATCGTTTCGATATCGTTGAACGGATAGAAGTTCATGAACTTCCCAATGCTGCTCAACATCGGTTTGGTTGTCAGTTCCTCTTTCTCATCCTGAGGCGTAAAGCTACCTCGCGGTGTGCGATAGAAATCGAAGAATTCTCGTTGAATTGCTGGCGTTGAATCATCAAGCTGGTTAACGGTACCTGGGATATAAGCAATGTCTCCGCCATTAAACTCAACTGCTCGTTGTTCTATTGCAGATTTAATGAATGCTTTACGCTGTTCAGGCGTAACGGAATGATGAAGACCATGGCGGAAAGCCGCCCCCATGTCATACATACTAACCGTGGCCACGGCCTTCATTCTCGGGTCAATTTTAGCCGCGCTGATAACGAAGCTCCCGCTACCGCAAATACCCAGCACGCCAATTTTCTCAGGATTAACATAAGGTTGAGTATTCAGATAATCGACTGCGGCACTGAAATCATCCGCATAAATTTCCGGAGAAATAAGATGGCCGGGTTTACCCTCACTTTCTCCCCAGAAGGAAAGATCAATTGCCAACGTCACAAACCCTTGCTCGGCCAGTTTCTGGGCATACAGATTTGAGCTTTGTTCTTTTACCGCCCCCATCGGATGGCCAATGACAATCGCCGGGTTTTGCGCATTCTGATCCATCCCTTTCGGTATAAACAGATTGCCGACCACATTCATCTGATACTGGTTTTTAAAGGTCACCTTTTGCTGGGTGACCTTATCGCTTTTGTAAAAATTATCGGCTCCGTTAGACATGTCGGCGCCAACTGCCGCGAATGAACTGATTAACAGCCCTAACAGCATGGTAAGTTTTCTCATCAAAGAATTCCTCATTGGGTTTGGTGGATATCTTTACGTGACGTCAATAACGCCAGGACGGCTGCTATCACTAACAAAATGCCGCTGATGGTGAAGTTGCTTTGATAACCGCTATGGTCAAATGCTAACCCGCCGATTGTGGAGCCCAATGCGATGGACAGTTGTACTATGGCAACCATCAGGCCACCGCCAGCTTCCGCATCCTCCGGCAATGTTCTGGCGATCCACGTCCACCAACCGGTGGGTGCAGCTGTGGCGATTAAGCCCCACAAACCAAGCAGTGTTGCAACGATCCAGATACTATGACCAAAGGCGATCAGTGATCCGGCAATAGCGGCCATTAGCAGAGGGATGGCAATAAGTGTGGGGTAAAAACCTGATGCCAGAAATGCGCTAATCACCAGGGTTCCCATAAAGCCAGCAACTCCGATTGTCAGTAAAATAAGCGACAACGTGGTGATATCTACCTGCGTTACCCTCTCAAGGAACGGACGTAGATAAGTAAACAAAGCAAATTGGCCCATAAAGAACAATCCGCAGGCCGCAAGCCCCATAGCCACAAGCGGGTTAGCCAAAAGACGAAAAACACCGGTACGCTTATCGCTTTTATCAGCCGTCATCGCAGGCAGGCTGAACCACTGCCAGATAAAAACAATCACTCCAACCGGAACAAGGCAAAAGAATGCGCCTCGCCAACCGATGACCGAGCCCAGATAACTACCCAGTGGTGCGGCTATAACGGTTGCCAACGCGTTACCACCGTTAAAAATAGCCAGTGCACTTGGAACCTGGTGTTGCGGAACCAGGCGAAGAGCAGTAGCAGCTGATAAGGACCAGAACCCACCAATAGCGATACCAATCAGGGCACGGCCAACCATGTAAATCAGATAACTGGGCGCTAGCGCGATAATGGCCCCGGAAAACGCCATCAACGCAGTCATGCTCAACAGTAATGTCTTGCGATTGAGACCTCCGGCCAGTGTAGAAATAGAGAGACTCGTCAGTACCGCAAACACGCCGGAAATAGCGATCCCCTGCCCAACCAGCCCTTCACTGACGCCTAGATCTCCCGATATGGGCGTCAGCAGGCTGACAGGCATAAATTCCGAAGCAATGAGCGCAAAGACGCACAACGTCATGGCGAAAACTCCGCTCCAGTACGCGCGTTCTTTGTGAAGGGATAGATCGTTCGACAATATGGGCATAAATTGTTGCTCCCGAATAATCCCCGGCAGTTTTCAGGTAAACCGCGGCCGAACGCGATTCGCAGGAATAACGTCAGGAAAGTAAAAATGAAAAGAGCAACAGCGTTTATCTGCCATCGCTTAATAATCTGTTGATGGAAATTTTACACTCAGGGCGCATCATTACTAGCTAATGAATGCTTAATAGGTTTATAACTGTAGCTTATTAATGAGGCGGACCACACCTGATGAAACGCAACCTGAATGACCTGCTCTATTTTGTCACGGTCGCACGTGAAAGCAGCTTTACCCGTGCCGCAGCTCAGTTGGGCGTAACACAGCCTGCACTCAGCCAGGCGATTTCCGCACTTGAAGATCGTATGCAAATTCGTCTGCTGACGCGTACCACCCGTAGCGTATCGCCAACTTCCGCCGGAGAGCGTTTGCTACTGGCTATAGGTAATCGCATCGATGAGATTGAAGCTGAACTGGATATGCTGACCGAGCTGCGCGATAAGCCTGCCGGTACAGTCCGCATCACCTGCGGGCCAAATGTTTTACACAGTACCCTGCTGCCAAAGCTGACCCCGCTGTTGCATGAGTACCCGGATATTAATATCGAGTTTGACGCGAACCATGGTTTTCGCGATATCGTGGCAGATCGTTTTGATGCGGGCGTTCGACTGGGTGACACCATTGATAAAGACATGATAGCGGTACCCATCGGGCCCAAATTACGTATGGCCGCAGTGGCATCTCCGGGTTATTTTTCACGTTATCCCGTCCCCAACACCCCCCATGAGTTGACGCAACACAGGTGCATTAATCAACGTATGGTCAGGTCTGGGGGCTTGTATATCTGGGATTTTGATCAGGATGAGGGGGATCTTAATGTTCGTGTCAGTGGACAGCTCATTTTCAATACCTCTGAACATATTGTTGCTGCGGCGCTTGCAGGACACGGGATTGCTTTTTTGCCAGAAGAAGAATTTGGAACACATATTAAAGAAGGTCATCTGGTGCGTGTGCTGGAGCAATGGTGCAAGCCCTTCCCCGGCTACTACCTGTACTATCCCAGTCGTAAACAGCCTTCTCCAGCATTCTCGCTGGTCCTTGAAGCTCTTAGGAACGGTCGAAAACGCAAACCCGCCAAGGAGACGCTGGAAGGGTAGCTTTTGGATCCAATTCCCGTGCAGTTAACGCCACAGCGTGAAAGACGACAGCTAAATCAACCTTGTAGCAACTTCACCAACAAAGAACCGTTATACATGGCTTCTTTCACCAGTGCGGCTCCCGGCATGGTGCCTTGATTGAAGAACTGGGTGGATTCAACCTGAACGTGCTCGCTGTAAGCAGGCAAGGATTGCTGACGAATGCAGGAAGCAATCGCCGGATGCAGGATTTCTGCGGCACGGTTCAACGGTGAACCTACCAGGATTTTTTCCGGGTTGAACAGGTTGACCATGATCGCCACGATGCGCCCGACGCTGTGCCCGACGCCAAGAATAATATCTTTGGCTAACTGATCGCCAGCCATTGCCGCATCGCACAGCGATTCCACGGTCAATGGCGCGCCATGTAGCATGGAGGACATCGAACCTCCCAAACGTTGCTGGGCAATTTCCAACATATTTTCAATGCTGGCGACCGTTTCCAGGCAACCATGGTTACCGCAATAGCAACGTTTACCATAGGGATCGACCTGTGTGTGACCAATCTCCACCACGCTGCTGCTGCCCGCATGCAGTACGCGTCCGTTGGTGATCACCCCTGCACCGACGTTATGATCGATAACGACCTGAATGACGTTGTGGCTGCCACGGGATGCGCCATACAGCGCCTCTGCCATCGTCCAGGCACAGATATCATGCTGAACATAAACCGGTAGACCTGTCAGTGCCTCTAGCGCTGGTCCCAACGCCATTTCGTTGACGTCATAAAACGGCATGCGGTGAACAATACCCGCGGCGGTATCAATCATGCCGGGCAGCGTAATGGCGATCGCGGTTAAACGTTCCAGTTTGCTTTGGTGGCGGATAAAGAACTGCTCTACTTCACTAACGATGCGCTGTAATAAAGGCTCGGGATGTTCGGCTTTTAACGGCAGCAGTTCTTCAACCACCATCTTGCTACTGAGATCGCGCAGCGCAAGTGTAATGGTGCCTCGGCTGATGCGTGCAGAGAGGTAATGCCAGGCTTCGGTGTCCAGCACCAGGCCAACGGCCGGTCGGCCACGGCTGCCCACTTCCTGATATTCGGTTTCTTTAACCAGATGCGCTTCGAGCAGTTCACGCACTATCTTGGTGATACTGGCTGGCGCCAGCTGTGCCCGTTTGGATAATTCGATGCGCGAAATCGGTCCCAGCCGATCTATCAGCCGGTAAACTGCCCCTGCATTGGTTTGCTTGATCTGATCAATATGCCCAGGCTGCCCATCCGCAATCACACACCCGCTCCTGCTATTTTTCGCGCTTCTAAATAAAGATTAGGGGCTATGGTGGGGCTTTTGGAATACAGCGTCAACTATTTGATTCGTTATGTGATTAACAGCACAAATTCACCGAGCTTTCCGCTAAAAACGCCTCTTATTTACACAGCTTTGGGCTCGAGCATCAGCGCCATTAACGCCTTGGCCGCTGCCGATAACGGCCTGCTGCGATGATGTACCAACCAGACCTCGGTCATCGCCTCCGGCTCGGCTAAAGGGAGATAGGTCACCCCATCGATCTTCACTCGGCCAAAGGACATCGGCAAAATGGAAATCCCTAACCCAGCCGCGACCAGACCGATAATGGTCATCGCTTCCCCCACTTCTTGCGTGATGTAAGGCGCGATCCCGGCATTGGCCAGCAATGCCAGAATTTCGTCGTACAGCGCGGTGCCCACTTCACGGGAAAAGAACACAAAGGGTTCCTGGGCCAAATCGCTGAAACGCAGCGTGCCTGGTGCCTTTAGGGTTAGCGGATGGCCATTCGGCACCACGGCAAGTAAGGGTTCGCGTAATAGCAACTGATGTTGCAGCGCGTCCGGCAAGCGGGTATTGCGCATCACGCCAAGATCAAGGTCACCGTTGAGCAGCGGCTCAAGCTGTTGCTTGGTGTTCACCTCGCGCATTTTGATATGCACATCCGGTGATAACTGGCGAAAGGCTCGCAAGCTACGGGAAACCACGCTGATAAACGGAGC
>Ga0302347_1000379_pt1 | contig 73729 bp, 70 predicted proteins | sample PhyWR1_FD_202178 | JGI IMG/M metagenome (GOLD analysis project Ga0302347, IMG submission 202178) | Leaf surface microbial communities from wheat plants in UC Gill Tract Community Farm, Albany, California, United States - DLSL W.R1 (v2)... | ecosystem: Host-associated > Plants > Phyllosphere >... | reverse complement strand
GTATTCCTTCCGTAGCCTAGGTGCTTTTTAACACGTTGGCACGGAGTCTTTGAGGACTTTTTGGGTATGAAAAATGTAAAAATCAGCCTGGCCTGGCAAATCCTGATCGCGTTGGTATTGGGTATTATCCTGGGCGCAGTGCTGCATAATCAAACAGAATCACGTGAGTGGATGGTCAGTAATATATTGAGCCCCGCCGGTGATATCTTTATTCGTTTGATCAAGATGATCGTGGTGCCTATTGTTATTTCCACGCTGATCGTCGGTATTGCCGGTATTGGCGATACCAAAAAGCTGGGCCGCATTGGATTGAAAACCATTATCTATTTTGAAGTGATCACCACCATCGCGATCGTCGTGGGTGTGACATTGGCTAATGTTTTTCAACCCGGGCACGGCATTGATATGTCTGCGCTGACCGCGGTCGATATCTCACAGTATGAAAAAACGACGGAACAGGTGCAAAGCGGCTCACATAGCCTGGTGGCCACCATCCTTTCGTTAATTCCTTCTAACGTGTTCTCGTCGATGGTCAAAGGCGACATGTTGCCGATCATCTTCTTCTCGGTGCTGTTTGGGTTGGGTCTGTCTTCCTTGCCGAAAGAGACCAAAGAGCCGTTGCTGAAGGTGTTCAAAGCGGTGGCCGAGAGCATGTTCAAAGTGACCCACATGATCATGCGTTACGCCCCGGTTGGGGTATTTGGTTTGATCTCGGTAACGGTAGCCAACTTCGGTTTTGCTTCGCTCTTGCCGTTGGCCAAGCTGGTGGTGCTGGTTTACTTCGCCATCGCCTTTTTTGGTTTGGTGGTTCTGGGGGCCGTTGCGCGACTGTGTAACCTGCGTATCTGGACGCTGATCCGCATCTTGAAAGAAGAGCTGATCCTGGCTTACTCAACGGCTAGTTCGGAAACCGTGTTGCCGCGCATTATCGAAAAGATGGAGGCCTACGGCGCGCCAAAATCCATCACCAGCTTCGTGGTGCCTACCGGCTACTCTTTCAATCTGGACGGTTCTACGTTGTACCAGAGTATTGCTGCCATCTTTATTGCACAGCTATACGGTATTGAGCTATCGCTGGGGCAAGAGATCATTCTGGTGCTGACGCTGATGGTGACCTCAAAAGGGATTGCCGGAGTGCCGGGTGTCTCCTTTGTGGTGCTGTTGGCGACCTTGGGCAGCGTGGGTATTCCGCTGGAAGGTTTGGCGTTTATCGCCGGCGTTGACCGTATCCTCGATATGGCGCGTACGGCTCTGAACGTGGTGGGCAATGCGCTGGCGGTGTTGGTGATTGCCAAATGGGAACATCAGTTCGACCGTAAAAAGTCGCTGGCCTACGAGCAGGAATTCCTGGCCAGTAAAGTGACCCCTGCAAATCAGGCTTAAGTCGTTCCATCTCTTTATCTCAAAACCCGCCGTTGGCGGGTTTTTTTATTGAATGATGGCCAAATTGTTCCAATACTAGCGCTCTCTGTAAGGCCTGCTCAGGATGAGGTTTGCCCAATGAAAAGATATGCGCTGTTACTGGTGTTGTTATCCCCCTCTGTTCAAGGGCATACGCTGGATGCCAACGATCCGCTACGGCGTGTCATTCTGGATCAGATGCGTGCCAATATAGGCTATCCCACCGATATCCAGTTTGTGGTTAAACAGCTGAGCGTTTCCGGCTCGCAGGCGTATTTCTGCGCCACCGCCAAAACTAATGATGGCAGCGGAAGCGCCAAAATTAACGGCAAGACTGTGGTCTACGATCGGGAACTACAGCAGTCAGCGGAAGGTTTCTGGACGACGGTGAGCAATTTTGACTCTTATGTCAATTCACCGGCGCAGGCCCAATGCCATAGCACCATTCAAGATGAACCCACCGCGAGCGGGTGCCAAAACGTCGGGTTCTATGATGCCGAACGTAAGCCGTTGCTGGACGCGGTCCGGCGCAGTTATCAAGGGGCTATTACCCAACCCAGATTTGTGGTTTCTCACCTGTGCACAACCGGCAAGATGGCGTATTTCTGCGGGCGGCTGGAAGGGGAAGAGAGCCAGGATCGGCAAGGGATGAATTACTACGATGCCATTATGGCCAAAGATGGCAAGGCAGAGTGGCAAGCACTGATGGTTGAAAGCAAGACCGTGGAGAAGTGTAACTTCAGTGGGCCTGCCGCGGCGATCACCGAACAAAAGCTGTTGGAGGCGGTGAAGCAACCACTCTTCTCGGCAGCTTCTCAGGAAATCGATGACGACCTCAAAGTTGAGATGCTCGCTCAGTTCCAGTTATTCCAACAGGCGGTCAAGACGGCCGATATGGCCTATTTAAAGGCGCATATTATCTTCCCGCTTGAGAACGTCGCTGATACCTTCCTGGTAGGAACGCCTGATGAACATCAACAAAGCATAACCCCAGCACTGTTTGACCACTATGCGCAGCAAATCAGGGAGGGTTTGAAGGAAATACCGCTGCTGGGTGTCAATCTCACTAAAAAGCAGGTGACTGATTTCCGGGTTAACTCATTAACCCCGTTGGAGCAAGCCAGAAAATACTTCCCAGCCGAGGAGGACGGGCAGTTCTATTACCATGATGGGACGAAAAAAGTGCTGGTTGAAGGCACCTGCGATTCGGTCGGTTCGGGTGATTTTGAGGACGGAACGCTCGCTGTATTTATCGGCACTGGCTCAAACCTGATGATCCCTGGGCTGTCCGAAGTTTGTGAAGGGGGAATGCGTGTAGAGTTTACTCTGCAACAAGGCACGTTGATGCTGACCAGAATTGATTTTGTCGGTTAAGTTGCTTATAAACCTTAACCGGCTCACTGTGGGGCGCTGTATGCGGTGCCCGCCTATCTAATCAATCTCTCACTGGCGCTGCATGGTCTTACGTAGCGCTATCATGCCGATCATCAAGATGGCACCTGGCAACCAAACCCAAAGTAATTCCGACATGATCACCGCATGCCCAGCAGGAGTCAGGTATTTTTCGAGGTTAAACGGCGCTACGCGGATCACCTGCCAAGGCGCAAAGAAACGCTCATCACGCCATGGCCACAGCCAGCCGACGCCTTTGCCACCGGTGGTCACCGAATCCAGCAAACTGTGGGATAACAGCGAGATAAACAGGAATAACCAGGTCTTGACGGGGTTAGCCTTGAACCAGCGGTAGAACAGCAGTGCCAAGCTAGGCATCAGGAACGCAAACAGCAGTGAATGGGTGAAACCGCGATGGCCAAACTGATTGCCGTAAGCCACGCCAAATTTAAATGCTAATACGTCGGCATCCGGCAGCATAGACAGTACTACGCCCGCGAGCAGCAAGCGGGGCGGTATGATTTTTTGGCCCAGCCCTAAACCAAGACATAACGGCACTGCGGCGTGGGTAACGATCGTCGGCATAACTCTCTTCCATGATGAGGGGCAACACTGTGCTTATTATGGCATAGCCATATCGGGCCGATCGCCACTTCGCTGCACCATCGAAATAATGATGCTGAATAACTCTTCCTTAGCCTGGGCTGCCGAAATCGCGCCACAGCTGGTAGCGTAGGACAACCCTTCCGCAGAGCCGAGCATACCCCATAGTGCGGCGTCCTGAAGTTGATTATCGCAGCAGAAGGGGGCAAAGAGTTGGCGGCATTTCTCGATGAACACCACGGCGTAATCATTCCTGATTTTCTCAAGCTCGGGCGTACCGGCTAGTGCAGCCATGACGCTAGGCATTTCACGGCCTTGCAGCAGCACGCACTCAATGTAGGAAGTGGCAATCACCGAGGCTAAGGCCTCCAGCTCCGGTGGGGTATTTTGGATGGCTTCATCCATCCGCGCGGTTTGACGATAATCAAATTCTTGATATAGCGCGGCAAACAGGCCCGAACGGTTGGTGAAGTGGTCATACACCACCGGCTTGGTGACGCCCGAGCGTTCTGCCAGATGGCCGAGCGTCAGCGCTTCGGTGCCTTCTTGATGAATGATTTCCCATGCGGTTGCCAGCAACTGCTGATAACGCTCTTCTCTCGATAGCCGAACTCGCGAATGTGGTTTGGAGACCATAGCACTATTTACCCGTTGACAGTGTTATATACTAAAGGTAACTTACCGACGGTAACTTACTGTTGGTATATAGAGTACGTTTTATACCTCGCCCTGACAATAGGAGCCCCCCCAATGCACGCACTCATCGTTATTTCTCATCCTCTCGATACGTCATTAACCCATGGCGTTGCAGCAGCCATTGCCGAAGGGATAGCGGCCGTCGATCCTGCCAATACGTTTGAAATTGCCGATCTCACTCAGGAAGGTTTCGATCCGGTCTACGGTGCTGCTGATATCGCCGCATTTTTAAAAACGGCCACCGTTCCGGCGGATATTCTGGCAGAACAGAAGCGTATCGATAGCGCGGATGCCCTGGTTCTGGTATTCCCAATCTACTGGTGGAGTATGCCTGCCTTACTTAAGGGGTGGGTAGACCGCGTATTTTCCAATGGTTGGGCTTATGAAGAGACGGCAGATGGGACGGTGGTCAAAAAATTGGGGCATTTGCCGGTGCATTTGGTTGCTCTAGGGGCGGCAAGCAAGGGTGTTTATGACCGTCACGGCTTTACCGATGCCTTTAACGCACAGATAGTGCACGGTATTTTTGATTACTGTGGTGCTCCGGTTAAGACATCTGAAATGCTACTGCTGCCTGAACTCGGGGAGCCAAAGGCTTACCTGGACGCAGCGCGTAACGTTGGCAGCGGCATCTTCCGGCCAGCATAATGGAACTAGCTGGCCCTCAAACTATCGAGGGCCAAACTTGGCAGCGATCATTTAATCCCTAACCGTTTTGCCAGGCGGTGCAGATTTCCACTATCCAGACTAAGTTTACGCGCCGTGGCCGCCCAATTTTTATCGCAGCTTTCCAGCGCTTTCTGGATCACATCGCGTTGAAATTGTTGGGTCATCGTGGCCAGATCGGCTTCTATTACTGGTTCGTTGGGGCCGTCATTAATCCTTTCCGCCATGAGTTCCACGTTTAAATTAAAGTGCGTAGGCAGCAGCTCCAGCTCGGCGTGGTTTTGCGTTGCACGAGCCACTATTGCAGCCCGGTAAATAGCGTGCTCCAGTTCGCGAACGTTACCTGGCCATGGATACAGCTCCAACGTAGATAACGCCGCCGAGGTAAGAGTTAATTGCGCCAGACCTAGCTTGATACGGCAACGCTCGCAGAAAAAGCCGGCCAGCAGGGCTATATCGCCAGTACGCTCGCGCAAAGGGGGCACGGCGATGGGGAATACGCTTAGCCGATGATACAAATCAACCCGGAACATCCCGTCAACCGCCGCTTGTTTAAGATCACGGTTGGTCGCGGCCAGAATGCGCACGTTGACGCGTTTTACCCGGTCATCCCCCACGCGTTGCAGGTCGCCATATTGGATCACCCGGAGCAACTTGGCTTGTAGCGAAAGGGACAACTCGCCAATCTCATCGAGGAACAGAGTCCCTTCGTCCGCCAGCTCAAACTTACCGATCCGATGTTGGATAGCGCCGGTAAACGCACCTTTGACGTGGCCGAATAGTTCACTTTCTGCGACGTTTTCTGGCAGTGCGGCGCAGTTGAGATACACCATTGGCTTGGCGACGCGCGATGATTTTCGATGAATGGCTTGTGCCACCAGTTCCTTTCCCACACCGGTTTCACCCGTAATCAACACGTTGAGATCGGAGTTGGCCACGATACTGATTTCTTGTTTCAGTTGGCGGACGAGCGGTGAAAGCCCAATCATCTCATCGCTGTGCTTGGCACTGTTGATGTGTTGTTCTGCCAACGGTGACAGCGACTGTTTTTCCAACATCTCCACCAGCAGGGCGTTATTGAGAGCACCTGCGGCCAGTGCGCCAATCAACCGGAGCTCTTCGTCACTGAAGCGATCGAACTGCTGTGGGTCCATGCTATCGAAGGTTAAGGCACCGATTAAATCCTGCCCTGCGAACAAGGGTAATCCGATGCAGGCATGCACTTTCAATTGGCCATGGCCGGGGATCAGGCCGTCGTAGGGATCGGGCAAATCGCTATCTGACGGGAAACGTACCAGGTTGCCAGCACGAGCGATGGCTTCCAGCCGAGGATGGGCGTCAAGGGAGAAACGGCGGCCCAATACATCCGGGGCCAGGCCATCGATGGCCAAAGGGCGGAACTGTTGCCCTTCAAAACGTAGCAAAGCGGAGGCATCGCAACGCAACAGCGTTCTTAAGCTATTAATTAAAAACTGGAAGCGATCGCGCTGTGTGAGACCATTTTGTAAGTCTATCGCAATGGTGGCGAGCGACTGGATCGAGAGAGACATGATTGTCATTCCGACACTGGATTGTCATAAAGACAATTTTATACTGATGTCAATTGGACAGCAATTGATTAAAAAACAATGTAAAACAATGAATTAAAAACTGGCACGCCCTTTGCTCAATACAGGTATCTCAATGTAATGATTAATCGAAGGGTCATGAGCATGGCAATCCAGGTAAAAAACAACATCCAGTGGGTCGGGCAACGTGATTGGGAAGTGCGTGATTTTCACGGCACGGAATATAAGACCCTGAAGGGCAGCAGTTATAACAGCTATCTGATCCGGGAGGAAAAAACGGTATTGATTGATACGGTGGATCATAAGTTCAGCCGTGAGTTCGTGCAAAATCTGTCGGCAGAGATCGAGCTGCAAACGCTGGACTACATCATTATCAACCATGCAGAAGAAGACCATGCTGGTGCGCTTAGCGAACTCATGGCACAGATCCCCAATACGCCGATTTACTGTACTGAAAACGGCATTGATTCCATTAATGGTCATCATCACCATCCCGAGTGGGATTTCCGCGTGGTACATACCGGTGATAGCCTGGATATCGGTAACGGCAAACAACTTATCTTTGTTGAAACCCCGATGCTGCACTGGCCAGACAGCATGATGACTTATATTACCGGCGATGCGGTGCTGTTCAGCAACGACGCTTTTGGCCAGCACTATTGTGATGAGCATCTGTTTAACGACGAGGTCGATCAAAACGAACTGTTTGAGCAATGCCAACGCTATTACGCCAATATTCTGACCCCCTTCAGCCGCTTGGTGACGCCAAAAATCAATGAAATTCTCGGATTTAATCTGCCAGTGGATATGATTGCCACTTCGCATGGCGTGGTGTGGCGCGATAACCCGACACAAATTGTGCAACGCTATCTGGCGTGGGCAGCAGACTACCAAGAAGATCGCATCACCATTTTCTACGACACCATGTCGAATAATACGCGCATGATGGCGGACGCTATTGCTCAGGGAATCAATGAAATCGATCCTCGTGTAGCGGTGAAGATCTTCAACGTGGCGCGCCATGATAAAAACGAGATCCTGACCAACGTCTTCCGCTCCAAAGGGATCCTGGTCGGCTCATCGACCATGAATAACGTGATGATGCCAAAGGTTGCCGGGCTATTGGAAGAGCTCACCGGCCTGCGCTTTCGCAACAAAAAAGCCTCGGCTTTTGGCAGCTATGGTTGGAATGGGGGGGCCGTCGATCGTATCCAGACCCGGTTGATGGACGGTGGTTTTGAAACTACGCTGGCGTTAAAGGCCAAATGGCGGCCCGATGGCGATACGTTGGAGATTTGCCGCCAGCATGGCCGCGATATCGCCCGCCAATGGGCCATTTCTCCTTTGCCTGCAGGTAAAACGGTTTCCATAGATACCTCCACAATGGCATCAACCACGCCGACCTCTTTGAGTACTGAAAGCGCCGATTTGGGGCCAAGCATGCAGTGCAGCGTCTGCCTGTGGGTTTACGATCCGCAGCAAGGTGAGCCGATGCAGGATGTCTCACCCGGGACGGCCTGGCAAAACGTGCCGGACGATTTCCTTTGCCCGGAATGTGCGATGGGGAAAGAGGTTTTTGATGCATTGAAGCCGGAGGCCAAATGAACCACGGTATCCTGGTCGTTGGCTCCGGATTTGCGGCCCGCCAGTTGGTTAAAAGCCTGCGTAAGCAAGACGCTGACGTGCCGATTAGCCTGATTGCAGCGGACAGCTGCGATGAGTACAACAAACCGGAACTGAGCCACGTCGTCAGCCTGAATCAATCAGCCGATGCCTTGACGCGGCAAACGGCGGGCAGCTTTGCGGAACAGTACCGCGTTACGTTACATCCAGATACCCGGATTACCGCAATAGATACCCAACAGAAAACGGTGAGTAGCGATGGGGACCGCTGGCACTACGATAAATTGGTGCTGGCTGTGGGGGCCTCGGCAATTGTGCCGTTCGTGCCGGGCCATCAACATATGCTGACGCTGAACAGCCAGCAGGAATACCGCAGGGGCGAAACGGCGTTGTTACAGGCGCAGCGGATTTTGATCCTGGGCGGTGGGCTAATTGGCTGTGAACTGGCCATGGATATATGCCGGGCCGGTAAACAGGTGACGCTTGTCGACAAGGCCTGTAGCCTGATGTCAACGCTGATGCCGGTTGAGGCAAGCAGCGGCTTACAGCAGCGTTTGCAGCAGATGGGCGTCGAGCTGGTATTCAACCAACAATTAACGGCCGTTGAGCTACCGGAAAATGGCCTACGAGTTACGCTGAGCCATCGGCGTGAGTTGCTGGTGGATGCGGTGGTCTCTGCCATTGGGTTGCAGCCGAATATTGCCTTGGCACAGCAGGCTAATTTGCAGGTTAACCGGGGGATCCTGGTCGACCGGTGCTTGCAGACGTCGGCGAAAGACGTTTATGCGCTCGGCGATTGTGCAGAAATAGATGGCCAGTTAATGCCTTTCCTGCTGCCCATCCAGTTCTGCGCCATGGCTCTGGCCAAAAATCTGTTGGGGATGCCCGAGCCAGTGAAATTCCCCGCCATGTTGGTTAAGGTGAAAACGCCTGACCTGCCTCTACATCTGGCGGGTGAAACCCAGCGTCAGGACTTGAGTTGGTCGATCACCGTGGATCCCCAAGGCATGATTGCCAAAGGGATGGATCAACAGCAGCAACTCCAGGCATTTATCGTAAGTGAAGATCATATGAAGCAGGCGTTTGGTTTGTTGAAAGTGCTGAATACCTGAAGGTCATTGTCAGAATATTGCGAAACCAATCATCTCTAGGGGTTAGTCATGAAATACCGTATTCCAGCTGATTACCGACATACCCGTTCAACACCGTTCTGGGATCGAGATACGGTTCCGGGGGCCTTATTGAGCCATCACAACACCAAAAAAGGCGTTTATGGCCGGCTTTCCGTGATGCAGGGCGCGGTGAAATATTTAGGCTTTAACAACGAGCACGCTACCGAAGCGGAAATTGAAGTCATCATTAAGGCCGGGCAGTTTGGTGTCACCCCGCCTGAGTATTGGCACCGCATTGAGTTACTAACGCCCGATACCTACTTCAATCTGGATTTTTTTGCTGCGCCAGATGTGGAGCTGGTGGGTGAGGGATTTGGGCAAGTGGTTAACCGGAAAGGTTGAAGGGACGTACTCAAGCGGGCAGAGGATGCCTGCTTGGTGTAACAGATACTCTTCCCCATTAAAGGCTCTCTATCAAATCACCCAATGTTATCATCAACATCATCGGATCGAGGGGGGAAGGTTCAAATCCCACTTGTAGATAGAACTCTCTGGCCTCAACGGATAGCGCATGCACCAGCATTCCGCGAATGCCAATAGTTTCAGCAACCTGAATAACGCGTAATCCGGCATCAAGCACTAATGCACGTCCAACCCCCTGCCCATGTAACGCTTGGTCCACCGCTCGCCGTCCCAATATCACCACCGGTATAGGGTCGGGCATATTGTGGCGAAAACGGCCAGGGGCTGTATTAGTCATGATGGCGCTGGATGCCAGCGAGTAATCGGCCATTACTTTCATGTCATCACAGCAAACGAAGGTACGAGATGCACCCGTAAACTGGTTTTTTATCGCCCTCTGCTTCAGCCAATTATCCATGCTTTCCACGCCACAGCAGAAAGCTGTTCTGACGTGCTCGGCACGGAGAGGTTGAGGGGAGGATATTACTTTTTTGATCCCTCGGTGTAACAGAACGCATGGTCTTGCGTAATGCAGCATTGGGGTCAGGGGGCTGATCCAAACGTGTCAGGAACTCTTGGTAGGCTTCGGGATCGACCATGATAATACGCTGCTCAATCAGTGTCTCTTCAGCGGCAGCACGAGCGGCATCCAGCAAGAAATCAGTGCGGTTTTTTCCGCTGACTTTCGCGGCACGATCGATAAGCTCCCGCTCAGCGGTTTTGATCCGCAGATTTAATGTCTCACGCCTTACGGGAAAACTATTAGCTGCCGACATGGTGATATTACTGGATGCTAATTATACAAATGCGTAACGTTGATGTCATTACACACATATTGCCGAGGAGCTTGTTAGGGAACACTGAAAAAGTGTGGATCCCAAATCTCTGAAGGCCAATTAACCCAGAACAGTAGCTAAATTAGCCGTCTGGTCAGTGATATTGCCGGTTCCCATTGTTACATTCACAATCCTGAGCTTGCAGAGGCACCGTTGCTACCAACATATTTTTACCAGCCGCAAACGAACAGGTTGAAGTGACCCCCGCTGGCTAAACAACTGATGGATTAAGTCAAAAAGGCGTGTTTAACACTTCTCTCTGACGAGTATTGATAATACGCAAGATTGTTCCTCGGTGCTGGCTATCCAAGAAGATGCGACCTAGTTTGATCGCACCTTTCTTAACCAGACAGAGCCTTTATAGCGGGAAACGTAATATGGCGTTAAGATCGGTACCGGAAGGTAAATTGTCGCTGCGTACGGCTAAAACTCTTGCTCCGGTAGCCATCGCTCTTTTGGCAATCTCATCAATTAAATCGTAAGTGTCATCCTCATCGTTGTCACTGAAAGTGATTAATCCCTGCTCATCAATGGTGCCTTTCAGCTTGCAGTCGAGGTTAATCAGTAACAAATCAATGGCGCCGAACGTGGCTGCTCTTGCCGCATCTGAAAGATCCTGAGTGACACGGCGTTCTCCTAAGCGCGTTTCAAAGCGCGAGGCTAACGCGTTCAATTGCTCCTGATAATAGTTATCCATTAACGGCCGCACCAACGTTACCAATTCAGAAGTACCAAGGTGCTCTGCATTTTTGAAAAGCGTTTCATCTGCCAGGTTGGCCAACGAGTTTGTTGAACGGTATATCGAGGCCAGCGGCTCGGTACTGACAAGAAGAAGTGGAGAATCATGTCTGGCAAACAGTGGACGCAACGCCTGGTCAATTTTGCGAGTATATTGCGCGAGTCGTACTTTATGATGTGTCGCGCCATGGTGGTGGTCATTCAATGCTGCATCCCCCATGGCATCCTTCATGGCGGTGGGCATCTCTGGCACTGTCATCTCTTCTGCGGGAGCATCAGCAAAAAATTCTATCAGGCGCGTCTGGTTTTCAGAGAGTGCAAGGATGTAGGCCGAATGTGGGAAGGTTAACGCACGTAGTAATGGTTTAAGGTAGAAACGTTTGCCTACTTCAAGTCGATTGGATAGCTCATTGGCCAGCCGGTAAGTTCGGATACTGTCTGGTGTTGCAAGCACCGCCAGGCTGCGTGCATGCAGGTCCCAAAATGACTCATCTTCCAACACAGAACGAAGCTGTTCTTCCAACAAGGCAACACGGCGTTTATTCAGGCCGCTGTCTGCAACCTGCAGCAGCGCTTCCTTGATGAAGTTACCAAGTTGAATTTTACTGGCTTCTAAGTGCTGGCGTAGAGGCGAGGTTTCAAGATAAATCGAGATACAAGCATCTGCATGAATATCAGCTAAATAGGCATATTCTTCACGGCTAGGGATATCAACATAAAGCATGTGCACCTCGCAAAATGACAATATTATTTAGGTGGTACGGCTTCTTTGGGGGGCTTTCCGCTAACATCTGTGGTGAGAGCCTTAAGCAGACAAACAGCCCGTACCTTAACAATAGTTGCTTCCTTGATGACCGGAGAACAATCAGGTGTTTTTTTATGCTGTTTTAATGAGGCACTCGTAACCCGGATCGCCTGATGTCATTCCTGTCACCTCTCAGAAAAGCAGTTGGGATGAACGAGCAAAAGGATGTTGCCGTCGTCTGCGAGCTTATAGAACTTGTATTACGTTTGGCTGCATGGATTTTTTGTGTCAGTGAGAGCCACAGACAGGCCTCTTGGGGCGGAGGTTTCGAGGCTGGCGCAGTCGGCAGGGCTCTAATGAGGTCCAAAACTAGGGTCACAGGTTAAATTTCCCGACCCAAGGGCTATTCCGGTCGTTTGACCACAGCTGTAACAGCATCTCCTTGAATCGTTCAGCTGCCGGGCTAAGTGAGGTTTCACGGCGTTGAATCAAACCGAGCGTTCTTCTCACCACCGGTTCAATCAAGGGGCGGCTCACCAAGGTAGGGTGGTCATCTTTGGGCATGGCCAGGCTGGGAAGTGCCGCAATGCCCAAGCCCGCCTCAACCAGCCCCAACGAGGTAGAAAGATGGCGAACTTCGTAAAACCAATTCGGATCCCACTTGGTATTTTCCAGGGCTTTCTCAATGAGAAGGCGATTACCGCTGGAGCGTCTCACACCAATAAGTGGGTACCCATCCAATTCCTCCCACATCACCAATGGCTTTTGAGCCAAAGGATGGTCCCGTCGACAAGCCAGCACAAAGGGTTCGTTAACTAGCGGCATAAATTCAACGTTTGGATGTGTGACATTGATCATGTTAATGCCGAAATCAGCATCGCCATTTAGCACCGCTTCCAGGCAATTATTTGTACCGTGCTCAAGGATCCGCACACGAATATTTGGGTAAGAGGCATTGTAGTCACGGATAACGGTGGGCAGGAAATAGAATGCGGCAGTAGGCAAACAAGATAACGTGACTTTCCCAACCTGGTGCGAAGCCATCTCTTTAATATTCAACACTGAATTTTCAAATAAATTGAGTAAATTCCGTGCATTAGGTAAAAAACTCTTGCCGACAGCGGTCAGACTGACCCGGCGAGTCGAACGTTCAAACAGCGGCGTCCCCAGGCTCTCTTCCAGCTTTTTAATTCTGCGCGTCAGCGCGGGTTGAGTGACGTTCAGCACCTCTGCCGCCTTGGTAAAACAACAAAATTCTGCAACTTTTACAAAAGCTTGGATCCCTTGTAGCTCATGCTGCATCGCTTAATCCCAAATGAAGAAATAGGCTTGTTTAACCACAATGGTAGCATCGGTATTAATGTCAAAATCGAATCAATCTCCCGATTTTAGGCATTAGAGTAATTGATCGCCTTATGGGAATCTTGTGTCATCAAAAGTTGTTCATTGCCGAGATGATTAATTATGTTGCAGATCCCTTGTGTGCTCATGCGTGGAGGGACCTCGAAAGGTCCCGTATTATTGGCCAGCGACTTACCTCAGGAGCGGGAAGCAAGAGATGAAATACTCTTGTCCCTGATGGGTGCCGGTCATGAACTTGAAATCGATGGTATCGGTGGTGGAAGCCCACAAACCAGTAAGGTAGCAATAGTGAGCCCATCGACCAGCGCGGATGCTGATATCGATTATCTGTTTGCACAGGTGATGGTAAAAGAGCGGCATGTGGATACCACGCCAAACTGCGGCAATATGCTGTGTGCCGTTGGGCCTTTTGCTATTGAAAAGGGGTTGGTGGCTGCGACCGATCCCGTAACCCGGGTACGAATTCGTAATCTCAATACCGGAACCCTGATCGATGCTGATATTCAGACACCGGATAAAATTGTGACCTACGAAGGCGATACCACGATCGATGGCGTACCGGGTAGCGCGGCTCCGGTTGGGCTGACTTTCTTGAATTCTGCTGGTTCCAAAACGGGTAAATTACTCCCGACAGGTAAGGTCATCGATGTTATTGAGGGTATCGATGTGACTTGCATTGATATGGCGATGCCCATGGTGTTAATCAATGCCCGCGATTTAGGTAAACGCGGTGACGAATCGCCACAGGCATTAGACGCGGATAAAAATTTTCTTCAGGCGCTCGAAAACATCAGATTAAAAGCCGGGTTGGCCATGGGCTTAGGCGATGTCAGTAACAAGGTGATACCGAAACCGGTATTACTAAGCGAAGCCAGCGCGGGTGGTACCCTAAAAGTTCGTTATTTTATGCCCCATAATTGTCATAAATCATTAGCCATTACGGGCTCAGTAGGCATTGCTACCGCTTGCCTGATGCCAGGGAGTGTAGCTAATCAATTCGTTGATCAACCGGCGGGTGACTTTCTCGAACACGTCGTCATTGAGCATCCCAGCGGAAAGATTGATATCTCTTTGGTTAAAACAGGGAGTGAAATGGAAAGTGTCCGTGCTTCAGTAATAAGGACTGCCCGGAAACTGTTTGTTGGCAATGTGTGTGTGGCTGAAGGAGATTTAGAAACGGAAGACGCTTGTTGATTTCGTGTTGCCTCAATGAGCAGACATGTTTTATTTAACGGTGATTTATCTCTCTGTACCTACACTTAATATAACAATGAGGTCATAATGACTGTGTCCAAATCAGCTGATCTGCCAGGAAAAGGTAGTGGTGTTAGCGCCAGAAATTATTATCGCGTAATACTGGCCCTGGCTATCTCGGGGTTGGCTGAACTAGCCTCTTTATTTTTTATACAACCCCTTTTACCTCGTTTAGCCATTGAGTATGACGTTGCCGTTAGCCATGTCAGTATTATTCTTTCCGCGGAGACCGCGTTATTGGCAATAGGCTTGCTATTTACCGGCACGCTCTCAGACCGATTTGGACGGAAACGGTTAATTATAATATCGCTGTTTACCGGGGGCGTACTGACTCTCCTATGTCCCCTGGTTGAATCCTGGGCGTTGTTGGTGATGCTACGCGGTGTTATTGGGCTGTCGCTCAGCGGAATAGCGGCAGCGGCGACCGCTTATATCAGTGAGGAAGTGGCTCCCGTCGTGGCTGGGGTGGTCACCGGATACTTTGTATTTGGTAACTCGATAGGCGGTATGTCAGGGCGTGTTCTGGCCAGCCAACTCATTGACTATGTCTCCATCGACATCATCTTCTACGGTTTTGCCGTGCTTTTGATGCTGGTATCGGTGATGGTTTATTTTGTCTTGCCTGAATCGAAAAAGTTCCAGCCATCAAAAAGTATTAATTTTACCCGTGTTCTGAAAGAAGGCGCACAGCATTTTAAAAATAAAAAATTGGCGCTAATGTTTGTAGTTAGTTTTATTATTTTCGGTGTGTTTACCTCTTTATATAACTATCTTGCTTTCTTCTTGGCTCAAGAGCCGTTTAATGTATCACACGCGCAAGCTGGATTGATTTCATTCAGTTTTGCTTTGAGTTTTTTCACCGCACCACAGGCAGGGCGTTTATCAGCGAAGTTTGGTGGAATGAAAGTATTGGCTGGCCTTTTTGTGATGATGATTGTCGGGATGTTGCTGACGTTGACACAAAATACCGCCGTATTCATTGTTGGCGCAGTCATTTTTACCGGGTGCTTCTTCGGTTGTCACTCTATCGGCTTAAGTTGGGTGAGTAAAAATGCGACCCATTCTCGTGGGCAAGCAACGGGGTTATACCTGTTCTTCTACTATATGGGTGGCTCGGTAATCGGCTATTGCAATGGACTGGTTTTTGCCACCTTCGGTTGGCCTGGGATGACTGGGTTCATTATCGCCTTGCTGGGGGTTGGGATCGTGGTGGCCAATTATTTAGGGGCGGTGGGTAACATCCAACTTGTCCCCGCAAAAAGTAATGAGTAGTACCATTTTTAAGCAGTGAATTATTATTGCCGGCAATGAGCATACTTATTACCGGCCCAGGAAAATCCAATAGGCCCTTTTATGAAACTCGCAAGCTATAGCCACGGTGGTCAAAAAAGTTACGGTATTTATACTCCCGACGGCATTATCGATCTGGGGGGCAGAATTGGTACGCAGTACCCCTCTTTGAAATCCTTGTTGGAAGGTGATGCTCTTGTGTTGGCCCGTGAATTTACCCGTTGTCAGCCTGATGTTTCTCTCGATGATCTTACCTTTCTGCCGGTCATTGAACAGCCAGGTAAAATCCTTTGTGTCGGCATGAATTATGCCGAGAAACGAAAAGAGTTTGATGAACAGAACCCTGCACCCACGTTATTCGTCCGCTTTGCCGACTCTCAAACCGGCCACGATACCGATGTCATCAAACCTAGGTTAACCAAGGAATTTGATTACGAAGGTGAGTTGGCTGTCATTATTGGTAAATCAGGTGAGAACATTGGCCGTGAGCAGGCCTTTGAGTATGTCGCGGGCTACAGCTGTTATATGGATGGCTCGGTGCGCGACTGGCAGCACAGTTGGTATACCGCCGGAAAGAACTGGCGCAAAACTGGCTCTTTTGGGCCTTTTCTCACCACAGTCGATGAAGTTCCCGATCCCCACGCTTTGTCTATCCGCACCTATCTGAATGGTCATATGGTGCAAGACGACCACACCAGCAGCATGATCTACAAAGTCGCAGAGCTAATTGAGTACATCAGCACTTTCATTTTCCTCAGCCCAGGTGACGTAATTATTACTGGTTCGCCAGGTGGGGTTGGGAAAAAACGCAATCCTCCACTGTTTATGAAACCAGGGGATTGTATCGAAGTAGAGATTGAAAACATTGGCCATTTACGCAACTCAATTGTTGAAGCCAGTTCACGATGCAACATTCCTGCGTAATAAAACGGGCTCCAGAACATCAGCAGAGATGTCAAAAAGGTGGGAGTGACGTAATGGACGACAGTCTGGGAGTGTCCTTGATGGATATTATTGACCCCGTTGAGTTTGAAGTGATTTCTGTTACCGATGACGTCGTTTGGATCGGAGAGATTCACTCGTTTTTACAGCATTGCCATCTGGGTGTTGATCGGGACATTGAGCTGTTTGTCATTGCCCGCAACGGAAAAAACATCATCGCCTGTGCCGGTTTGGCGGGCAACACCATCAAGTGTGTGGCCGTGGATATTGCCTGGCGTGGGGAAAAGCTCAGCGTACGGATTGTCGAAGAAGTGGCTAAGCTGGCCGCACAGCGTGGAAACATACACCTTTTCTTGTATACCCGCCCTGAAAACAAGGTTTTCTTCCGTGGATGCGGTTTTTTCCCGATAGCCGAGGTTCCAGGTATCAGCGTGTTGCTGGAAAACACGCCGGTGGGTATAGCCCGGTATCGCGCCTCGCTCCAGCCGTTCAGGAAACCGGGCGAGCGTATCGGCTGTATCGTGATGAATGCCAACCCCTTCACTCTTGGCCATCGTTATTTGGTGGAACAGGCACTGCAAGCCTGTGATTGGTTGCATATCTTTGTCGTAAGTGAGGATGTTTCACTGTTCCCGTTCGCGCAACGGTTGGAAATGGTACGCCAAGGCGTGGCCGACCTCAGTGGTCTGACGGTCCACCCCGGCACTGGTTACCTGATTTCCCGGGCAACATTCCCCAGTTATTTCCTCAAAGAACAGAAGGTGATTAACGAAACCTATTCAGCGATGGATCTGCTTATTTTCCGCCGCTATATCGCGCCTGCGTTAGGGATCACTCACCGTTTTGTCGGCACGGAACCCCATTGCGCAGTCACAGCACAATATAACGATGCCATGCATTACTGGCTGGAAGGCTCAGACAACGCAATCTCACGGGCAGTAAGCGTGGTGGAGATCGACCGTAAAACCACCATGAATGGTCGGGCTATTTCCGCTTCCGATGTACGCCAGCTATTACGCCAACATCAGGCCGAGGCTATTGAGGACATTGTGCCCAAGACCACGTTGCCCTATCTGCAATCCTATTGCTTACCGGTCTGTACATCCTGAAATGCGTTCATCAACCGTCAAATAAGGTTATCCATTTTACCAATGTCTCGAGGCAGGAATTCATACCATGAAAATAACTAAGGCGGCTCTGGCCGGCACCTTTGAGTCCAGCGATTTGTTGGTCAAGGTGAGTCCGTCAGAGGGAGGGCTGGACGTCGTGATTAACAGTGAGGTGTTCAAACAGTTTGGTGAGCAGATAGCGACAGTCGTGCACCAAACCCTGAAGGCGCTCGATATCACGGATGGGCTGGTGATCATTGATGACAAAGGTGCGCTGGATTGTGTTATCCGAGCCAGGGTTCAGTGTGCGGTGTTACGCGGCACACAGGACGAAACGCTCAACTGGGAGGTGTTGTGATGAAAAAGTTGCGTCGGAGCATGTTATTTCTCCCCGGTTCAAATGCGGCCATGTTGTCGACTGCATTTGTGTATAAACCGGATTCAATCATGTTTGACCTGGAAGATGCGGTGTCTCTGCGGGAAAAAGACAGCGCCCGCATTTTGGTCTTTCACGCACTGCAACTCCCGATGTATCGCGACATTGAAACGGTGGTACGCATCAATCCGCTCAATACGCCATTTGGTTTGAAAGACTTGCAGGCAGCCGTTCGCGGCGGTGCTGATGTCATTCGTCTGCCAAAAACCGACAGCCCGGATGATATTTACCAACTGGAAAATGAAGTCGCCCGCATTGAAGAGTCCTGCGGTCGTCCAGTGGGGTCAACCCGTTTGATGGCGGCGATTGAATCGGCTGTTGGCGTAATCAATGCGGTAGCAATTGCCCGCTCTTCTCCACGTCTGATGGGGATTGCTTTGGCCGCGTTTGATTATGTGATGGATATGCAAACTGAACGGGGTGACGGAACCGAGCTGTTCTATGCGCGTAACGCGGTGCTGCATGCGGCACGGGCGGCAGGAATTGATGCATTTGATGTGGTGTATTCCGATATCAATGATGAAGCGGGTTTTCTGCGTGAGGTGGATCTGATCCGCCGGATGGGCTTTAACGGCAAATCCCTGATTAATCCCCGCCAGATAGAGTTGCTGCACAACGCTTACGCGCCGACACAGGAAGAAGTGGATTACGCCATGCGGGTGATTGCCGCCGCTGAAGAAGGTGAACGTGCAGGACTTGGGGTCATCTCACTGAATGGGAAAATGATTGATGCCCCGATCATTAATCATGCCCGCATCGTACTCGATCGCGCCCATGCATCAGGTGTACGCCAATGATGAATAAACGGAACCAACGGGAAAAGTCGATGATTAATGTAGTTGATTCATTGCGCCAGCATTGTGCCGATGAGCATCACTGGACGCTATTCAGTGGTGCTAACGTCCATACTCCTTACCTGGCCGATGTCCGTCAAAAGCATGAGCGCAAACTGTGTGCCAGCCTGGAAGACGCCATTACCCGCAGTGGTTTGCGCGACGGTATGACCATCTCCTTTCATCATGGATTTCGTGAGGGCGATAAAGTCATCAATACCGTAGTGGACGCTCTGGCCAGGCAGGGACTGAAAAACATCACCTTGGCCTCCAGCTCTCTGATGACCTGCAATACGCCATTGATTGAACATATTCGTAACGGCGTTATCCGCAAAATTTATACCTCGGGCATGCGTGGCCCGTTGGCAGAGGCTATCTCTAACGGGCTGATGAAAGAACCGGTACAGATCCATTCTCATGGCGGGCGGGTAAAGCTGATCGAAAGTGGTGAAATCACCATTGATGTGGCCTTCCTCGGCGTGCCTTGCAGCGATGAGTATGGCAATGCCAACGGGACAGCAGGCCAGTCACGCTGCGGCTCACTCGGTTATGCGATGGTGGATGCACAGCACGCTCGCCACGTGGTGCTGCTGACTGAGAAAATCGCCCCATTCCCCAACCTGCCTGCCAGTATTTTGCAGACTCAGGTAGATAGCATAGTGCAGGTTACAGAGGTTGGTGACCCGGCGAAAATCAGCGTAGGGGCGGCACGTGTGACCAGCAACCCGCGTGAGCTGATGATTGCCCGAATGGCTGCTGATGTGATCGAGCATTCAGGTTATTTCAACAACGGTTTCTCGCTACAAACCGGCTCTGGCGCCGCATCAACGGCCTGCACCCGTTTCCTTGAGGCCCGCATGCTACGCCAAGACATCGTGGCGAGTTTTGCGTTGGGGGGGATCACCGGCAGCCTTGTCGATCTGCATGAGAAAGGCTTGATCAAAACCCTGCTGGATACGCAAAGCTTTGACAACAGCGCAGCCTCCTCACTGGCAAAAAATCCGCGACATGTGGAAATTTCGACCAGCGTTTACGCCAACCCGGCGGCAAAAGCGGCCTGTTGTGACCAGTTGGATATCGTCATCCTCAGCGCGTTGGAGATTGACCTCGATTTCAACGTTAACGTGATAACCGGATCGGACGGTGTCATGCGCGGGGCTTCGGGTGGGCATTGTGATGTGGCTGCCGCCGCTAATCTGACCATCGTGGTTGCCCCCTTGATCCGCAGCCGTATTCCTACGGTGGTACGCCAAGTGACGACCTGCGTCACCCCTGGCGAGAGCATTGATGTTTTGGTCACCGACCATGGTATTGCGGTGAATCCTGCACGCCCGGAGGTATACCAACGCCTGTTGGCCGCGGGTCTGCCGCTCATGAGCATTGAAGCACTGCATCAGCGAACATTGGAAATTTGCGGTGAACCGAAACCCATCGAGTTTGAGGATCGCATTGTCGGAGTGATCCGTTACCGCGACGGTAGCGTTATAGACGTTGTCCGCCAGGTGAAACAGCCGTGAGTAGCGCACCTGCTGTTGCGGTCACCCCGGTGACGCTGGAGGCATTGCTGGCCTCCCGGGATCGACGGGCCGAGCGGCAAAGACTCTGGTTGGGGCGCTGGCAAGAGACCCTGGTTTCACTGACGTTGGTCTGGCCTGGCGAGGTTAAAGATAGCCCGCAAGCCCGTCAGGTCATGCAGGTGGCACTAATGGCGTTTGGGGAGTTGGTTCAGGGAGCCGGGTGGGGGATCTGCCAGCATCAGGTTTTCTGGTTGCACGAAGGCGCGGAGGCTTTCTGGGCGATAACGGCACCCGCAGCGGCGGTAAAACGTGCCACGGTTGCGTTGGAAAATCAGCACCCTCTAGGACGGTTATGGGATATGGATGTTTTTAGCCCACAGGATGGGTTGTTGAGCCGCAGTAGTTGCGGACAACCCGCCCGTACCTGTCTGGTTTGCGATGAACCCGCGCATGCTTGTGCCCGTTCTGGCAAACATCCGCTATCGCGGTTGTTACAGAGTATAGAGGACAAGATTGATGACTACGTCAACAGCTCATCGGTGTGAGCCTATTACTGCTGGCGCCATTGCGCAACTGGCCGTCGAAGCTTTACGACGTGAAGTGGAACTGACTCCCAAACCGGGCTTGGTAGACCGGGATGGTAATGGCGCTCACCGTGATATGGATTTACCGTTGTTCCGTCGTAGCATCGCGGCGATAGCACCCTGGTTCAGTCGTTTCGTAACGGCAGGGGAACTGTCGGCCAATGAGAAAGGCTACGTAGCCTTAAGCAAGGTGAGGCCGGTGGGGCTGGCGTGTGAGCAGGATATGTTTCGGGCTACCGGCGGAGTGAATACTCACAAGGGGGGCATTTTCTCGCTGGGCTTGTTGTGTACGGCGGCGGGGCGCCTGGCGGGGCAGCAGCAGGCGATCACCAGCACCACTCTTTGCCAGGCAGTATCGTCCCTGAGCGCTCATCTGGTGGAACAGGAGCTGGTTCAGGGGCGTCGGAGTGTCACGGTAGGCGAGCGGTTGTATCAGCAATACGGCATGAAGGGGGCCAGGGGGGAAGCCGCCAGCGGGTTCATGACAGTACGGCAATACGCATTACCTGCATGGCAGCAGGCTTGCAAAGCCGGCTACGCGGAAGAACAGGTGTTATGGCATGTGCTGCTGACGCTGATGGCGCATAACTGCGATACCAATCTGGTGTCGCGTGGCGGGCTTGCTGGTTTGCGCTTTGTACAACGCCAGGCCCGGCAACTGTTAGAGATGCAGGACGCCGGGCTTGCCGAACGTCGCAGCGCATTGATTAGGCTGGATCAACGGATGACTGCGGATAACCTCAGCCCCGGTGGCAGTGCCGATCTGCTGGCTGTGACCTGGCTATTGGCTCAGTACTCATGCTGACGGGTTTTAACAAGGATCGCGCTTGATGCAAATGACAGAAGTGGACGGCGCACTGGCCGAGGTGGCGGCACACCTGACCATGATACTAGTCCCTGGGGTGCGCGACAGCGGTGAGGAGCATTGGCAAAGCTACTGGTCCCGGCGCTTTCCATCGTGGCGCAGGATCCGCCAACGTGACTGGTTTCAGGCAGATGTGGATAGTTGGGGATTAGCCATCCGGCGGGAGCTATTGGCCTGTGAGCAACCGGCCATTTTGATCGGACACAGCTTTGGTGCCTTGGCGTCCTGTTATGTCGTCCAGAGTGGGGTTTCGGGAGTGGCCGGAGTGGTATTGGTGGCACCGGCCGAACCGCTACGTTTTGAATTGGAAGAGCGCATCAATAACCAGCCTTTGGAGGTACCGAGCCTGGCATTTGCCAGCCATAACGATCCGTTAATGCGTTTTGCCCGCGCAGAATACTGGGCGCGGGCATGGGGTAGTGAGCTGGTTGATGTCGGTGAGGCAGGGCATATCAATGCGGAATCCGGGTTTGGGCCCTGGGACTACGGCCTGACACGGGTGGGGCAGTTTGCTAAGCAAGTGATCAATAAATTCAATGAGTAAAATATTTTTAACATGATTATTTAATGGATTTTCAGGAGAAAGCAATGTTAGCCGACTATAAGCAACATAGCGCTGAGCGCGCCGAAAAAGGCATTCCACCCAAACCGTTAACGGCCGAACAAGTGGCCCAGCTGGTTAAATTGCTGCAATCTGCGGTACCGGAAGAAGGGGATTTATTACTGCAATTATTAACTCACCACGTGCCTTCCGGGGTGGATGATGCCGCAAAAATCAAGGCGGAATTTCTTGACCATATTGCGCAGCAAAAAGCCGATTCCCCGTTGATAACTCGACAAGAAGCGGTGCGCCTCTTAGGTACGATGCAGGGAGGATATAACGTACAGCCACTGATAGATTTGCTTGATGATGAGGTGTTAGCCCCTTTGGCGGCCAAAGAGCTGACTGCGACGTTACTGGTTTTCGACAAATTTGCCGAGGTTGAAAGCAAGGCTCGGCAAGGTAATGTAATGGCTCAGCAGGTTCTTCTTTCTTGGGCCGACGCGCAATGGTTTACCTCTCGCCCACCGGTAGCAGAAAAAATTACCTTAACGGTCATGAAGGTGACGGGAGAAACCAATACTGACGATTTATCTCCTGCGCCAGAAGCTTGGTCACGCCCTGATATTCCACTGCATGCGCTGGCGATGCTGAGTGTTCCTCGTGAGGGCATCACGCCCGATCTGCCAGGCATCATCGGGCCAGTCAGCCAGGTAGCGGCGTTAAGCCAGGCCGGTCATCCTTTAGCCTATGTGGGGGATGTTGTCGGCACAGGTTCATCGCGCAAATCGGCGACCAATTCGATCTTATGGTATATCGGCCAGGATATTCCTTTTGTCCCGGGTAAACGCTGTGGCGGTATAGTGCTGGCGGGTAAGATCGCGCCGATCTTCTTCAATACGCTGGAGGACTCGGGAGCTCTGCCGATTGAAGTAGACGTCACCTCACTGGCGATGGGCGATGTGATCGACCTTTATCCAGCCCAAGGCGAGATCCGTCGCCATGACAGTGAAGAAGTCGTGAGCCGGTTTGTATTAAAAAGCCCGGTACTTTTGGATGAGGTCAGGGCGGGCGGGCGCATTCCGCTGATTATTGGTCGTGATCTCACTGCTAAAGCGCGCATTTCACTGGGGTTGCCGCCTAGTGAGGTGTTTCGCCAGGCTGCTGTTCCGGCAGAAAAGCACATCGGCTACACCTTGGCACAAAAAATAGTGGGTAAAGCCTGTGGCAACGTCGGGGTGCGCCCGGGGCAGTATTGCGAGCCAAAAATGAGCACGGTAGGCTCGCAGGATACCACCGGTGGCATGACGAGAGATGAGTTGAAAGACCTTGCCTGCCTGAGGTTTTCTGCCGATCTGGTGATGCAATCGTTTTGCCACACGTCAGCCTATCCAAAGCCAGTCGATGTTAATCTGCAACAGACATTACCCGACTTTATGACCCAACGAGGTGGGGTTTCACTGCGCCCCGGCGACGGCATCATCCATTCATGGTTAAACCGTATGCTAGTGCCGGACACCGTGGGGACCGGGGCTGACTCCCATACCCGATTCCCGATAGGTATTTCATTCCCTGCCGGCTCAGGCCTGGTGGCTTTTGCCGCAGCTACCGGGATTATGCCGTTGGATATGCCTGAGTCGGTCTTGATCCGTTTTCATGGTGAAAGACAACCGGGGATCACACTGCGCGATTTAGTGCACGCCATTCCGTATTTCGCCATCAGAGAGGGCCTGCTGACGATTGCCAAGCAGGATAAAAAGAATGTGTTCTCAGGCCGTATCCTCGAAATAGAGGGATTGACGGGGCTGAAGGTTGAACAGGCATTTGAACTGGCCGACGCTTCGGCTGAACGTTCCGCGGCGGCGTGTACGGTTAAACTCGGGCAACCTGAAGTCGAAGAATACCTAAGATCCAACGTGGTGTTACTGAAATGGATGTTGGCCCAGGGTTATCAGGATCGGCCGACTCTGCTGCAACGAATCAAGGAGATGGAGGACTGGCTGGCCAACCCTCAGCTATTGAGTGCAGACTCTGATGCCGAGTATGCCGCTGTTATCAATATCGATTTGTCTGAAATAACACAGCCGATCCTGTGTGCACCAAACGATCCTGATGATGTTCGTTTACTTTCTGAAGTGGCGGGTGAAAAAATCGACGAGGTGTTTATTGGCTCATGCATGACCAATATCGGTCACTTTCGTGCCGCCGGTAAGCTGTTAGCGCAGTATAAAGGTGAGGTTGCAACACGTTTCTGGCTGGCTCCGCCAACAAAAATGGATGCGGCACAATTGAGCAACGAAGGTTATTTCAGTCATTTTATCAAGTCAGGAGCCAGGATCGAGCCTTCAGGTTGTTCACTCTGTATGGGGAATCAGGCCAGGGTTAAACCGGGAAGCCGTGTCGTTTCAACCTCAACGCGCAATTTTCCTAATCGGTTAGGCGTGGATGCCAGGGTTTATCTAGCCTCTGCTGAATTAAGTGCGATAACGGCCATGACGGGGCAACTTCCTGAGGTGAACGAATATCTTGGCTACATGGCGAATATAAGTGACACCGGTCAGGATACTTATCGCTATTTGTCCTTTAATACCATGCCTTTTTATCTGGGGGAGGATGCGAGTTAAATTAATCGGCGCGCGCTGCATTATTGATTAAATGGTTGTGCCTCTCAGTGCTTTATCGGGCAATGCCTGAGAGGGATGCGTTTCAATATTATAAAATATTATCTTAATCCGTTTGAGGGGAAATGGGGTGGTGAGTTCTATAGCCAATTATTTAAGCGATTAATATGATATCTAGGTGAGTGATTATGATAAAAACCAATGTATGGAAAATGGGGTTGATCTTGGTAATCCCTCTTCTGGTGTTTGCTATTCCTGCACCCGAAGGCCTTTCTCCGATGGCCTGGAAGCTTTTGGGGATTTATTTGGCAGCGATTATCGGGTTGGTGATTAAACCCTACCCTGAACCGGTGGTTTTATTGACTGCGGTTGCCGCATCCGCGGTGGTGATTGAGACGTTGGGTGACGGCAAACTAAAATTCAGTGCGGCGTTAAGTGGCTATGCATCAGGAACCACCTGGCTGGTTTTTGCCGCATTTACCCTCAGTGCTGCTTTCGTCACCACAGGGCTTGGCAAGCGAATTGCCTATAAACTGATTGGCCGGATCGGCAGTACCACGCTGGGGCTTGGCTATGTCACGGTATTGCTGGATTTGATCCTTGCCCCGGCGACGCCGTCAAATACCGCCCGAGCCGGTGGCATAATTTTTCCTATCATCAATAGTATTGCGGTGGCCTTAGGCTCCGATCCAGAGAAGAGTCCGCGTAAGGCCGGGCGTTTTCTTATGATCAATATCTATATGGTGACGAAAACCACCAGTTATATGTTCTTAACTGGTTTTGCCGGCAATGCGTTGGCATTGAGTCTGATGTCCGACATCTTTCATATCAAGATAAGTTGGCTAGGATGGGCGTTGGCCGGAGGGATACCGGGGTTAATTATGCTGGCGGTTATTCCCTACATCACTTATAAAATCTCGCCCCCAGAGTTGAAATGTATCGACAATAAAACCCTCTCGGCTGAAGGCTTGGCTACCTTAGGCCCAATGACGAAGAGGGAAAAAGGGTTGATGATTATATTTCTATTGGCATTACTAGGCTGGATATTTTCCGGTGAGTTAGGGATTGATGCGGCGACCGTTGCAATTATTGTGATGGTGCTTGCCTTGCTTTCTGGCGTGGTCAGTTGGGATGATATTCTAAAAAACAAAGGTGGGTGGAGTACGCTGATTTGGTATGGCGGGATTATTGGCCTGAGTAGCACCTTATCCAAGACTGGTTTTTTCACCTGGTTAGCCGATTGGTTTTCTCATCACTTTACCTTTAGTGGTTCAGGCAATTACGTGGTGATTATACTGCTGTTGATCAGCATTTTTATCCGCTATCTATTTGCTTCCGGCGGTGCTTATGTCGCCGCGATGGTACCGGTTTTTGCCACTGTCGGCATGGTGGCAGGAGCGCCGCCGATGATCCTGGCTTTAGCCATATTATTTTCCAACTCCTATGGTGGATGCATTACGCACTATGGTGGAGCCGCTGGGCCTATCGTTTTTTCTGCTGGCTATAATGACATCAAATCATGGTGGATCACCGGGACTGTGATTGCCTTACTCACGTTCGTTGTTCATGTGATGATTGGTATGCCGTGGTGGCAGTTTTTAATCAGTCAGGGCTTTTTGTAGAGGGAACGTTTAGCTGGCTTATAGCGGGGTAGTTTTAACCCAAAAGCAAAAAACCCGCCATAGGCGGGTTTTTCTAAATGATGGTGCCCGGACTCGGAATCGAACCAAGGACACGGGGATTTTCAATCCCCTGCTCTACCGACTGAGCTATCCGGGCAACGGGGCGCATTAAACCGTATTGGCCGTGCGGCGTCAACGGATTTGTGACTAAAAACGTGAAAACAGCGCCGATTGCTGGCTTTTCAGGCAAAGGCCGCGTAATTCTGCCTCTGTTACCACCAGGTCACTGCATATCACGCTTTAGCTTAACGCACCGAACTGACGGCACTGGGCAATATGCAGGATATCTTCGGCCAGCCGTTTGGCGACGGCCACATCCTGCAACTGGCGTTTTATCAGCAGTTTACTCAGACAGCCTTCCTGCACCAGTTCCATTTGCTGCGCTACCGAATCGGCGTCGTCGGCATCCATTTCACGCAACAGATCGCGGGTGAAGTCCAGCGAGGTGATCTTCTGCTGTTCGGCCAGTTGATGGATTGGGTGGTCGCTCTCAGGGAAGAAGCTACAGGCGGCAATAAACAGGCAGCCAGGATAGCGTTCATTCTGCACATGCTCGGCCAGCACGTCATAACGCGCCAGCAGTTTTTGCTGCGGGCTCAACGTCTCATCAAGCAGCAACTGGCGGCGCCAGGTATCAATCTGCTGGCCGTGGTAGCGCAGGCAGTCATACAGCAGTGCTTCACGGTCCGGCCAAAACGGTTTGAAGTCGCTGTATGGCACACCCAGTTTTTCTGCCAGCATTTCCAAGGTGGTGGTCGCCAGGCCCTGTTTTTCCAACAGCTCCAAGGCTGTATTTAAAACCTGTTCACGTTGCACTAGTGCTCCCTCCAAAAAATGTTCTGAAACTCAGTGTCGTTTACCGAGTGGTTTTCTGCAAATGTGCGTCGAAGGCTTCTGCGTTCATAAAGCCCGTCACGCGGGCTGCGGGTAACTCTTTGCCATCTCGGTCAAAGAACAAAATGGTCGGCAGACCAAGCACCTGTAAGTGCTTGAGCAGGGCTGCCTGCTCGGCATTGTTGGCCGTTACGTCGGCCTGCAGCAACACCGTATCGGCCAATTGGGTCTGCACCGCTGGATTGCTGAAGGTGTATTTCTCAAACTCTTTGCAGGCGACACACCAGTCCGCGTACAGGTCCAGCATCACAGGCTTGCCCTGCGCCTGTTGTAGCGCCTGGTTAAGCTGTTCAACGTTATTGATACGGGTGAAATTCAGATGCGGCTGGGCCGTCTGCTCAGAAGCAGTGCTGCCGAATGCCCAGTCTTGCAATGGACGCGCCGAAATCACCAGCGCCACCAGCAGCAGCACTTGGACGGCTCGCGTCCAGCCATGGGATGATTTCAGGCTCAGGACGAATGCCCAACCGAAGAATGCCAGGCCGAGCAGGCTCCACAGGCGCAGCCCCCAGACGTCACCGATCACCCGCTCAAGCAGGAACACAGGCAGCGCCAGGATCACAAAGCCAAAGGCTTCCTTGACGTACTGCATCCACGGGCCGCTGCGTGGCAGCAGGCGGTTGCCGAACAGCGTCACGATCACCAGCGGGATACCCATCCCCAAGGCATACAGATAGAGCGTGCCACCACCGGCCCACATATTGCCGCTTTGGGCGATGTACAACAGGATGGCGCTGAGCGGGGCGGTGGTGCATGGCGAGCAGATCAGGCCTGCCAGAGCGCCCATCACAAACACGCCCACCAGTGAGCCACCCTGCTGGGTGTTGCTCCAGTTGGCCAGCCGCGTTTGCAGTGATGAGGGGAGCTGCAAGGAGTAGCAGCCAAACATGGACAGAGCCAGGGCGACAAACAGCACCGACAGACCGATCAGCACGTAAGGGTGTTGCAGCGCGGCCTGGAACTGTAACCCGGCGGCGGCAACCACCAGGCCGAGCAGGGTATAAGTCAGCGCCATGCCCTGCACATACACCACGGCCAGCACCAGAATGCGCCCGCTGCTGTGCGGCCGCTCACGGCCCAGGATAATGCCGGAAATCAGCGGATACATCGGCAACACGCAAGGGGTAAACGCAATACCGATACCAATCAACAAGGCCCACAGAGGGGAGAAGGGCAGATTGGCCGGTGCTGTTTCTGCTGGTGCTACGGCTACCGGTGCTGCGGGCTCTGCGGCCAGCGCTACTGCGCTCAGAGGGATCACGCGGGTTTCCGGTGGATAGCAGAAACCGGCCTCAGCACACCCTTGGTAGGTGACGCTCAGGCTGGCATTGTCACCTGCCTGCAACAGGGGAATGTTCAGCGCCAATGGCTCTTTGAATATCGCCACCTCACCAAAGAATTCGTCTTTATGCTTCAGCCCGGCGGGCAGCTCGAACTTGCCTAGCATTGCCTGCTGTGGCACCAGCTTGATTTGCTGGCGGTACAGGTAGTAACCAGGGCGGATTTGCCAGCTTAGCGTCAACTGGTGGCCCTGTTGTTTAAAATCAAAGGCAAATGCCTGATCGACGGGGACGAACTGGTTGCCCGCGTTTTGGCCGAACAGTGAAGCCTGGGCCGCAGTCGGCAGAAAGAACAGGCTGAAAAGCAGCAATATCAGTTTAATGAGGCGTTGATCCATGACAGGTAATCTTTATCTCCAGCCATCACCGGCAGCACCAAAAGTTCGGGTGTCTGGTACGGGTGATGTTGTTTCAGGTAGGTGAGTAGCGCTTGTTGATGCTGGCGATCGCTTTTAAACAGCATCTGCACTTCGTATTCCTGTTGCAGTTTCCCTTCCCAGTAATACAGCGACGTTGCCCCAGGCAGCAGCGTGGCGCAGGCTGCCAGTTTCTCCCCCAGGACGCGTGCCGCCAGCTCTTGCGCTGTGGCTTCATCGGGTGCGGTACAGAGTATGACGATAGCTTCGCAATCAGACATCTTCGGCCCTCTCAACCAGGTTTGGTAACAGGGCACTATACCCTGAAGCGGGGTTGGCTAGAAGGTTAGATTATCAGCAGCAGGGGAGTGAGGAGGAGAAAGCGGGGCCGAAGCCCCGCTTGAGGATCACAGAATAACGCTACCAATCAGGAAGCCGAAGATGACGGCAAACGCCACGCCCAAGGTGCCAGGGATCAGGAACGGGTGGTTAAACACGAAGCGGCCAATGCGCGTCGTTCCGGTATCGTCCATCTGTACCGCCGCCACCAGGGTAGGGTAGGTTGGCAGAATAAACAGGCCAGAAACGGCAGCAAAGGAAGCGATTGCCGTCAGCGGGGTGACGTTCAGGGCCAGCGCCATCGGCATCAACGCCTTGGCAGTGGCGGCCTGAGAGTACAGCAGCGCCGAACAGAAGAAGAAGATCACCGCCAGCAACCAAGGATGGGATTGGATCACGGTACCTGCAGTCTCTTTAATCCAGTCAAGGTTGGCCTGCACAAAGGTGTCACCCAACCAGGCCACGCCAAGGATACAGATACAGGCGCTCATCCCGGCCTTAAAGGTGCTGGAGTTCAAAATCAGGTCGGTCTCGACACGGCACAGGATGGTGGTCAGGGTGGCCACGCTCAGCATGATGATCAGGATGGCATTGGTGGTGTTCATCAGCGGCGTCGTCACCAGACCCATGCTTGGGCTGTTGATGATGGCATAAGCCACTACGCTCAGTACGCCAGCCAGGAACAGCATCACGGAGGTTTTCGCACGCGGTTTGATCACGATTACGTTCTCACCACGCAGGGCTACCAGACCTTCTTCGAAGCGTTTTTGATACACCGGATCGTCAGACAGCTTGGAGTCAAACAGCCAGGTAACCAGCAGCGACATCAGTATCACGGCCAGGAAAGTGGAAGGGATCACCACCATCAGCAAATGCAGGTAACTCACACCATGACCTTCCATAACGGAAGACATGTACACAACCGCTGCCGAGATAGGTGAAGCGGTAATGGCAATCTGCGCGGAAACGACAGCAGTAGACAGAGGACGGCAAGGCTTGATGCCCTGTTCTTTGGCCACTTCTGCAATGACCGGTAGGGCAGAGAGAGAAATGTTACCCGTACCGGCGAAGATGGTCAGGAAATAGGTGACAATCGGGGCCAGAATGGTGATGTATTTTGGATTCTTACGCAGCAGCTTTTCGGTTTGCTGTACCAGATAGTCCATCCCGCCAGCGACCTGCATGGCGGCGATAGCGGCAATAACCGCCATAATGATTGAAATCACGTCGAAGGGTATGCTACCTGGCTTTACGCCAATCATCGCCAGCACCAACACCCCAAGACCGCCTGCAAAGCCTATTCCGATACCGCCCAGCCTGGCCCCCAAAAAGATGGCCAGTAGAACGATCACCAATTCTACTACTAGCATAGTGTTTACCCCTTAAAATGGATTTTTATGAAAACCAAACGTTACAACTTTGTGTTTTCGGAAAGAAAAAAGGCACGCTATCCAGAGGATTAGCGTGCCTTTCAGGCTACCGGATGAGTCTATTATTGTTCATTTTCATCTGTATAGCGTTTCGCCTTATATGCCGGGTGCATCAGGTTCTCTACGGAGAAGATGTCATCCAGCTCAGCTTCGGTCAGTAAACCGCGTTCCAGCACGACCTCACGTACGCTCTTGCCGGTTTCAGCACAGATCTTGCCGACAATGTCACCGTTGTGGTGGCCAATGAATGGGTTCAGATAGGTGACGATACCGATAGAGTTAAATACGTAGTACTCGCACACTTCTTTGTTGGCGGTAATACCGTTAATGCATTTTTCCAGCAGGTTATAGCAGGCATTGGTCAGGATGTGAATTGATTCAAACATCGCCTGGCCAATTACCGGTTCCATCACGTTCAACTGCAGCTGGCCTGCTTCGGCGGCCATGGTAACGCAAGTGTCGTTGCCGATCACCTTAAAGCAAACCTGGTTAACCACTTCTGGGATCACCGGGTTTACTTTGGCTGGCATGATTGAAGAACCGGCCTGCAGTTCAGGCAGATTGATTTCGTTCAGGCCAGCGCGTGGGCCGGAGGACAGCAGACGTAGGTCGTTACAGATCTTGGACAGTTTGACCGCCAGGCGCTTGTGCGCACTGTGCACCATCACGTAGGCACCACAGTCGGAGGTGGCCTCGATCAGGTCTTCGGCAGGTACTACTGGCAGGCCACTGACTTCCGCCAGTTTCTTAACAGCCAGGTGTTGGTAACCTTCCGGGGTATTCAGCGCGGTACCGATCGCCGTCGCACCCAGGTTCACTTCCAGCAGCAACTCTGCGGTACGGTGCAGGTTACGGGTTTCTTCATTCAGCAACACGCTGAAGGCGTGGAATTCCTGGCCCAAGGTCATTGGCACCGCGTCCTGCAACTGGGTACGGCCCATTTTCAGGATGGTTTCGAACTCTTTGGCCTTACGGTCAAACCCTTCACGCAGTTGGTTGATAGCATCGATCAGCTTCTGGTTGGAAGCGTAAACCGCGATGCGGAACCCGGTTGGGTAAGCGTCGTTGGTAGACTGACACTTGTTGAGGTGATCGTTAGGGTTCAGGTATTGGTATTCACCCTTCTGGTGGCCCATCAGCTCCAAGCCGATGTTTGCCAGTACTTCGTTGGTGTTCATGTTCAGCGAGGTGCCAGCACCGCCCTGGAACACATCCACCGGGAATTGATCCATGCATTTGCCTTTATCCAGCACTTCATCACATGCCTGGATGATGACGTCGGCAATTTTACGTGGGATGGTTTGCAGCTCTTTGTTTGCCATGGCGGCGGCTTTTTTAACCATCACCATACCGCGCACAAACTCAGGAACGTCGCTGATTTTACTGTTGCTGATATAGAAGTTTTCAATCGCACGCAGAGTATGAACACCGTAGTAGGCTTCTGCAGGGACTTCACGTGTTCCTAATAGGTCTTCTTCGATACGAATGTTGTTTGACATGAGAACCTTCTCTATGTTGCTGCCGAATATAATTATGTGCAGGATAACAAAATAATGTTGCCGAGCGGGTCTACTGCGGAAGTATTGACCGCAGCTATTGTCGCTACCCAGATCATATGCTGGTTGGTAATAAATGAATGAACGTAGATCACTATCTGGTGCTTCAGCAAATGACAGCTTTTGGTTTCTGTGAAGGGCTTCACGTTTGCGACAAAGAGAATAAAAAAGATCGCCCGGTTGAAATGGCGACGGGAAGCCCCCATTGTAGAAAGGTTGGCCGATTAGCGGCCCCATTTATCACGTATGCGCCATCGGGCGGGTACGCCGACTCTACCTAGAGGAGAGAACCAGGTGCGCTGGTTACCGTTACTGCTGATATTTCTACTGGCTTACATAGAGATATCCTTGTTTATCAAAGTTGCCGCCGTGTTCGGCGTGGCAATGACGCTGCTGCTGGTGGTGTTTACCTCCTGCGTCGGCGTTTCCTTGGTGCGTAATCAGGGCATGAAGACCTTTGTGCAGATGCAACAAAAGCTGGCGGCGGGCGAAAGCCCGGCAGCGGAGATGGTGAAAAGCGTTTCACTGGTGCTGGCGGGCTTCCTGCTGGTGATACCGGGCTTCTTCACCGATTTCCTTGGCCTGTTGCTGCTGTTGCCGCCGGTGCAGAAATCGTTGACGCTGAAGCTGATGCCGCACCTGAACATCTATCGTCCAGGCGGTTGGGGTCAAGGCGGAGGTGCCGCTAATGGCAACACCTTCGACGGAGAATTCCAGCGCAAGCAAGACGACCGCTACACCTTGGATCATCAACCTGACGATCGCGACAAGCGTGACGATCGCTGATAATTCCCCCAAACGCGGCCAATCGGCCGCGTTTTTGCTAGTGGCGTTCACTCTAGGCCATCAAATCGAAAATTTTTTTGCTGCTGCCCCTTGAAGGAGGATGGAACGCCCCCATTTCAAATCCCACGGAGCCGGTATCAATAATCTGGCGCACAACCCTAAATCTGATAGAAACCTTCTTACAGGAGAGCGTTCAATGAGTATTCGTCCATTGCATGACCGCGTTATCGTCAAGCGCAAAGAAGTTGAATCAAAATCTGCTGGCGGCATCGTTCTGACTGGCTCTGCAGCGGGTAAATCTACTCGTGGTGAAGTGGTAGCCGTTGGTAAAGGACGTGTTCTGGAAAGCGGCAACATCCAGCCGCTGGATGTGAAAGTAGGCGACATCGTGATTTTCAACGACGGTTACGGCGTGAAAGCAGAGAAGATCGACAATGAAGAAGTGTTGATCATGTCCGAAAGCGACATTCTGGCAATTGTTGAAGCGTAATAACGCTTTATAAATCTTCTGAACTGAACGAGTTGAAGGGAAATACCAATGGCAGCTAAAGACGTAAAATTCGGCAATGACGCTCGCGTGAAGATGCTCCGCGGTGTGAATGTTCTCGCTGATGCAGTAAAAGTGACTCTGGGCCCGAAAGGCCGCAACGTAGTGCTGGATAAATCCTTCGGCGCTCCTACCATCACCAAAGATGGCGTATCTGTTGCTCGTGAAATCGAACTGGAAGACAAGTTCGAGAACATGGGTGCACAAATGGTGAAAGAAGTTGCCTCTAAAGCGAATGACGCTGCAGGTGACGGTACCACCACTGCAACCGTATTGGCTCAATCCATCATCACCGAAGGCCTGAAAGCTGTGGCTGCCGGCATGAACCCGATGGACCTGAAGCGCGGTATCGACAAAGCGGTTATCGCCGCGGTTGAAGAGCTTAAAAAATTATCTGTACCTTGCTCTGACTCTAAAGCTATCGCTCAGGTAGGCACCATCTCTGCAAACTCCGACGAAACCGTGGGTAAACTGATTGCAGAAGCGATGGAGAAAGTGGGCAAAGAAGGCGTGATCACCGTTGAAGAAGGTACCGGCCTGCAAGACGAGCTGGACGTGGTTGAAGGTATGCAGTTCGATCGCGGCTACCTGTCTCCGTACTTCATCAACAAGCCAGAAACCGGTTCTATCGAGCTGGAAAGCCCGTTCATCCTGCTGGCTGACAAGAAAATCTCCAACATCCGTGAAATGCTGCCAGTGCTGGAAGCCGTTGCGAAAGCGGGCAAACCACTGCTGATCATTGCTGAAGATGTTGAAGGCGAAGCGTTGGCGACCCTGGTGGTTAACACCATGCGTGGCATCGTGAAAGTGGCTGCGGTTAAAGCGCCTGGCTTCGGCGACCGTCGTAAAGCCATGCTGCAAGATATCGCTACCCTGACTGCCGGTACCGTGATCTCTGAAGAGATCGGTCTGGAGCTGGAAAAAGCTACCCTGGAAGATCTGGGTCAGGCGAAACGTATCGTCATCAACAAAGACACCACCATCATCATCGATGGCGTGGGCGACGAAGCCACCATTCAGGGTCGCGTCTCCCAGATCCGTCAGCAGATCGAAGAAGCGACCTCTGACTACGATCGTGAAAAACTGCAAGAGCGTGTTGCTAAACTGGCTGGCGGCGTTGCCGTTATCAAAGTTGGCGCTGCAACTGAAGTTGAAATGAAAGAGAAGAAAGCCCGCGTTGAAGATGCCCTGCACGCTACCCGTGCTGCGGTAGAAGAAGGCGTGGTTGCTGGTGGTGGCGTAGCGCTGATCCGCGTAGCAGACAAAATTACCGGCCTGAAAGGCGATAACGAAGACCAGAACGTGGGTATCAAAGTTGCCCTGCGTGCCATGGAGTCTCCACTGCGTCAGATCGTGATCAACGCCGGTGAAGAAGCTTCTGTGATTGCCAACAAAGTGAAAGCAGGTGAAGGCAGCTTCGGCTACAACGCTTACACCGAAGAATACGGCGACATGATCGCGATGGGTATCCTGGATCCAACTAAAGTGACCCGTTCTGCTCTGCAGTACGCGGCCTCTGTAGCTGGCCTGATGATCACCACCGAGTGCATGGTTACTGACTTGCCTAAAGAAGACAAGTTAGACATGGGTGGCGCTGGTGGTATGGGCGGCATGGGTGGTATGGGCGGAATGATGTAATTCCCCTCACCTCTGTGAGCTAACCACAAAACCCGGCTTCGGCCGGGTTTTTTTATTCCTTTCTTCTGTGTGGGGCTGAATATCGTGCCCGTTTTTTTCAACGTCAGCGGCTAACGATGCGTCAGTGCTGAATTTGATGATATTTTTGCAGACCGTATCCATTAAGCGTGTAAACTGATAGTTCATCAGCTGTCGCTCAAGACGTTGACCAGGCACCTGTGGCCGGTGGCAACGGATGCTTAAGAGATGGCAACGCTTTCTGATAAGCTTTTGCGTAATTCTCAACATCATATGGGGAACAAGATGCGGATTAAAGCCTTACTGGGTCTATCGGCAGCGGTGCTGCTGGCAGGGTGCAGCAGCACCAATGAACTGACCGCCGCAGGTCAACAGGTCAAATTTACCGACACTAAGCCTGCAGCAGAATGCCAGTTGGTAGGCGAAGTCACTGGCACTCAGAGCAACTGGCTGTCGGGGAGTGGTGGTGAGGGTAGTTCCATGCGCGGCGCGGCCAACGATCTGCGCAACAAGGCAGCAGCAATGGGCGGCAACGTGATTTACGGTGCGACTAGCCCAAGCCAGAACCTGCTTTCAAGTTTTGCACCGTTGGACAGCAAAATGATCGGCCAGGTGTATAAGTGCCCGTAACGCTGGCATAAGCACCCGTATAAAACAAAAGAGGAATGCCCAGGCATTCCTCTTTTTGCATTCATATGCGTGCGGCATGTTATTAAACGGGCGCAGCGTGCAGCGCCCCTACGAGCTTTGCGTGAGGCGTAGATCTAACGGTGTTTTGCTGGGTTCGCCGCCGACTTCACGGGTCAGTCGGGGTACCAGATAGCCGGAAACCTTGCTCAGCAAACTTTTCACGATCGCACGAGCCTCGTTGTCGCTGATCATAAAGTGGGCCGCGCCCTGTACCTTATCCAACACGTGGAGGTAATAGGGCAGGATCCCTGCATCAAACAGGGCGTTACTCAGCGTTGCCAGCGTATCCGCGTTATCATTGATCCCCCGTAGCAGCACGCTTTGGTTCAGCAGCGTCACTCCGGCGCTACGCAACTGTGCCATACTGGCGCGCAGCGGTGGGTCAATCTCGTTGGCATGATTGATATGGGTGACCATCAGCACCTGCAGGCGCGATGCCGAGAAGCGTTGGCATAGCGTGGTGGTGATGCGGGCGGGGATCACCACCGGCAAGCGGGTATGAATACGCAGGCGTTTGAGGTGTGGGATGGCCTCCAGTTCCCCGATCAGCCAATCCAGTTCGTGGTCTTTGGCCATCAGCGGATCGCCCCCGGAGAAAATAATTTCATCCAGTTCCGGGTGTTGACGGATATACTCCAACGCTTGAAGCCAGTTTGCCTTGTTGCCCTGGTTCTCCTGATAGGGGAAATGACGGCGGAAACAGTAGCGGCAGTTAACCGCGCAGCCGCCTTTTACCAACAGCAAGGCACGGTTGCGATACTTGTGCAGCAACCCCGGCACCACGCTGCGCTGTTCATCCAGTGGATCGGTCGTGAAGCCCGGGGCATCTATGAATTCTGCGCTGGCGGTGAGTACCTGGAGCAGCAGCGGGTCATTAGCATCACCGGGTTGCATACGCGCGGCAAAGGCTCGCGGCACGCGTAGCGCAAACAGGCGGCGTGCATCTCGCCCCTGTGGCAGTTCTGGGTGCATATTTAGTGACAGAAGCTGCAGTAATTCATCTGGGTCGGTAATAACATCGGCGAGTTGATGCAACCAATCTTCTCTATGCGCCGTGTTTTGGGTTATAATGTGTGCCATTTTTTTGGCTAAGCTACCAGTTTAAATTTTCAGAGGGCCATCATGGCGACTTATTCTAGCAACGATTTCCGTCCGGGTCTTAAAATCATGTTCGAAGGCGAACCTTACGCTGTCGAATCTAGCGAGTTCGTTAAACCAGGTAAAGGCCAGGCTTTTGCGCGTGTAAAAATGCGTCGCCTGCTGACCGGCACCCGCGTTGAGAAAACCTTTAAGTCTACCGACTCCTGCGAAGGCGCGGACGTGGTAGATACCAACATGAACTACCTGTACAACGACGGTGAGTTCTACCACTTTATGCACCCTGAGACTTTTGAACAGCATCAGGTTGAAGAGAAAACCGTTTCTGACGTGGCTAAATGGCTGCAGGACAACGCGGAATGTATCGTCACCCTGTGGGATGGACGTCCTATCGCTGTGCTGCCACCGAACTTTATCGAAGCAGAAATCACTGATACCGATCCAGGACTGAAAGGCGACACAGCAGGTACCGGCGGCAAGCCAGCTACCCTGAGCACCGGCGCAGTAGTTAAAGTGCCATTGTTCGTGCAGATTGGCGAAGTGATCAAGGTTGACACCCGCTCTGGCGAATACGTCTCCCGCGTTAAATAAGTTTCAATACAGAGGAACCCCTGTGGTTCCTCTGTATTATCCCTTCCCGTCACTCGTTGGCAGAACCGCATGATGAAGAAAACGCTGTTGGCCGTGGTCTCTCTGTTGTTGCTGATGTCTCTCAGCGGCTGTAATACGTTCCGTGGTTTTGGTGAAGACGTTCAACACCTCGGTGGCGCAATTTCCCGCAGCGCTGGCTGAAATCAATTAACGCCATTAATCGGATAATACAGAAAAATCCGTTTATTCCGGCAACCCTCCTGATTTTTACTACGCTTAGAGAGCTACACTTTTTCACTAATAACGAATAAGGGTAATCTTATGCTGAAGAAAACTATTTTCGCCATTTTTTCTTTGTTGATCCTATCATCGCTGGTGGGCTGTAATACTACCGAAGGCGTGGGCAAAGATGTTGAAGCTGGTGGTCAGGCGATCCAGCGTAGCGCACAGTAAATTCCTTTGGGTTCAACGGTATTCCACGGCAGCGCTTGATTTTCCCTTCCGTGGAATACCCATTTAATTCTCTTGTTTGCTATAATCCACGTCTTCAATCAGCCAAGTGGGACGACCCGCCTGCGCTTCTGTTGTCTGGGGACGACCCCATTAGTTCTGGAGCCAGTGTCATGGCATGGATCATTTTGCTTTTTGCGGGCCTGTTAGAGGTCGTCTGGGCTATTGGCCTGAAATATACCCACGGTTTTACCCGTTTGACCCCCAGTTTGATTACCGTCGCCGCGATGGTGGTGAGCATGGTGTTGCTGGCGCACGCCATGAAAACGTTACCTGCGGGCACGGCTTACGCCGTGTGGACCGGGATTGGGGCAGTGGGCGCGGCGGTAATGGGCATGGTGCTGCTCGGTGAGTCGACCAACATCATGCGTATTCTCAGCCTGTGCCTGATCGTGGCCGGGATCCTGGGGCTAAAATTCAGCAGTCAATGAGTGGGCTGCTGATTGACCCAGATTAACGCTTCGGTATCAAAACCGTAGCCCTTGGCAATCTGTACCAGTCTGTCGCGCGTGGCGGCTTCCAACGTCGGCGTGCGCGACAATATCCACAGATAGTCGCGGTTTGGGCCACAAACCAGCGCATAACGGTACTCCGGATCGAGTTCGATGACGTTATAGCCGCCATAGAAAGGGCCGAAGAATGAAACTTTCAACGAGGCCGTCTGCGGCGAGCCGATAAAGTACGCCTTGCCTTCGCTCTCCTGCCACTGCTGTTTTTTGCTATCGAAACCCCGGTTAAACACCTTCAGACCGCCGTCTGCGCGCGGGCTGTAATTGGCCGTAACCTGCTCCAGGCCTCGTTCAAAGCGATGATCCAGACGCGCGATTTCATACCAGGTGCCGAGATAGCGTTTGCTATCGAAGTTATCTATGACCTTGACGTCCTTCGGGGGTGTCACGCTACAGGCAACGGAAACGAGGGCGGATAAAATGACGCACAGCTTTGACCAAAAACGCATGGTTGACTCCTGTTTTTCAGTTACAGATAAACAGTGTAGTCGAAAGAGTGGGAGTAGCGGAATAGGCGGCCAACGAGAGTTGGCCGCCAGAGGTCTTACAGCGTGACGACACCGATCAGGGTTACGACGCTCAGGATAGCTGCCAGGCCGTAGAACACCCATTTGCCTGCAGGCACGTGGATTTTCAGATCGTGCATGGCATGGTGGATACGGTGTAGCCCGCACCACAATGGCAAAATGATCATCAGCAGCAGGAACAGGCGGCCGATCCAGCTTTGGCAAAACGCCAGAACGCGCTCATAACCTAAAGCTTCGCCGGGGAACAGGCCGAGTGGCAACAGGATGCCGACCAGCAGCACGATAGCCGGAGCAACGATCGCTCCCCACATACCGCCAGCGCCAAATAATCCCCAGAAAACCGGCTCGTCAGAGCGCTTAGGTGATTGATTTATCATTTTTCCTCCGGATTACAGTAACGCTATGGCGAGAATGATCACGGTGACGATGATCGTCACTGCCCACAGCGCCTTAACGATTGGCTCCGGCCCCATTTTCTCGCTGTTGACGACGATATTGGCGGCTTTCGGGGCCAGATCGAACCAGGTTTTGGTATGCAGTGCAGCGGCCAGCAGGGCGATGATGTTAATCAGCAGCACCAGCGGGTTTTGCAGGAAGCCGACAAACCCGGCCCAGCTTTCAGGGCCGCCCTTCAGGGCAAACACGCCGTAGATCAGCACGATGCTGAACCACACCGCCAGCACCGAAGTGCCTTCACGCAGCATGTAGAAACGGTAGAAACCCAGCTTTTGCCACCAGGTTGGCGTCATGGTACGCACATAGGGCTTACGTTGTGTTGTCATTGCTGTCTCCCTCCCTTATTGCGGTTTCAGCATTGCGATCATGAAGTCTTTGGCACTCTCTACCTTGCCCTGCTGGATCGCAGCGGCAGGATCGACGTGTTTTGGACAGACTTCAGAGCAGTAGCCAACAAACGTACAGGACCAGACACCGTTCTGGCCGTTAAGCAGCGGCATACGCTGTTTCTTGCCGTGGTCACGGTTATCCAGGTTATAACGGTGTGCCAGCGTAATCGCTGCCGGGCCGATAAACTCCTGATTCAGGCCGAACTGTGGGCAAGCGGCATAGCACAGGCCACAGTTGATGCAGCCGGAGAACTGGTGATACTTCGCCATTTGCGCCGGGGTCTGCACGTTCGGGCCATCTTCCGGTTTGCGATCGTTGCCGATGATGTAAGGCTTAATCGCTTCCAGGCTCTCGATAAAGTGGGTCATATCCACCACCAGATCGCGCTCGATCGGGAAGTTGCCCAACGCCTCAACCTTCATGCCATCGGTATATTCACGCAGGAAGGTTTTACAGGCCAGCTTAGGCACGCGGTTGACCATCATGCCGCAAGAGCCACATATGGCCATACGGCACGACCAGCGATAGGATAGGTCTGGTGCCAGGTTATCTTTGATATAACCCAGTGCGTCCAGCAGCGAAGTCTGCTCATCGTAAGGCACGCTGAAGGTCTCGAAATGCGGCTCGGCGTCGCGTTCCGGGTTATAGCGCATGACCTCGATTTTCAGGGTTTTCAGCTCAGCCATTCGCCTGCTCCTTATCCTTTCTCTCTTTGTCCTGCGCTTCGGCTGCGGCGCCATAAACACGCTTGGCCGGTGGTAGTTTGGTAATTTTCACGTCGCTGTACTCCAGGCGTGGTGCACCGTTCGGGTTATGGAACGCCAGCGTATGTTTCAGGAAGTTCACGTCGTCACGCTCGGTGCAACCTTCGTCGAGACGCTGGTGTGCGCCGCGAGATTCTTTACGGTTGAAGGCCGAGTGCGCCATACATTCGGCAACGTCCAGGCCATAGCCCAGCTCGATGGTGTACAGCAGATCGGTGTTGAACACGCTGGAGTTGTCGGTAATTTTGACGCGCTTGAAGCGCTCTTTCAGCTCCGCCAGCTTATCGATGGTTTTCTGCATCAGCTCCGGCGTACGGTAGATACCACAGCCTTCTTCCATCGACAGACCCATTTCATCGCGGATCTTCGACCAGTTCTCGCTACCTTCCTGCTTCATCAGGTTGCTGAGGCGGGTTTCCACGTCGCGGCCTTGTGCTTCCAAAGCGCTGCCGTTGGCCGGGCCACTTTCCAGCGCGCGGCGGGCTGCGTGTTCACCTGCCACACGCCCAAACACCACCAGCTCAGCCAGCGAGTTGGAACCCAGGCGGTTAGCACCGTGCAGGCCAACCGAGGAACATTCGCCGACGGCGAACAGGCCTTTGATGCGGGTTTCACAGTTCTGATCGGTTTCGATACCGCCCATGGTGTAGTGCGCGGTTGGGCGGACCGGGATTGGATCCTTAACGGGATCGACACCCACGTAGGCTTTCGACAATTCACAGATGAACGGCAGACGCTCCAGCAGTTTTTTCTCGCCCAGGTGGCGCAGATCCAGATAGACCACGTCGCCGCGCGGGGTGGCGATGGTGCGGCCAGCACGCCATTCATGCCAGAAAGCCTGCGACACTTTGTCACGCGGGCCCAGCTCCATATATTTGTTTCTTGGCTCGCCCAGCGGGGTTTCCGGGCCCATCCCGTAGTCTTGCAGGTAGCGGTAGCCGTCTTTGTTAACCAGAATACCGCCTTCACCGCGGCAGCCTTCAGTCATCAGGATACCTGAGCCTGGCAGGCCGGTTGGGTGGTATTGCACAAACTCCATGTCGCGCAGTGGCACGCCATGGTGGAATGCCATTCCCATACCGTCGCCGGTGACGATGCCACCGTTGGTGTTATAGCGATAAACACGGCCCGCACCGCCGGTGGCCATGATGACCGCGTTGGCACGGATCTGCACGCGGGTGCCTTCCATCATGTTCATGGCAACCACGCCGCGCGCCTGGCCATCATCTACCAGTACGTCCAGCACGAAGTGCTCATCGAAACGTTGGATTTGCGGATACTTCAGCGAAGTCTGGAACAGGGTGTGGAGCATGTGGAAGCCGGTTTTATCGGCGGCAAACCAGGTACGTTCAATCTTCATGCCACCAAAGCGGCGTACGTTGACCGAACCGTCTGGCTTACGGCTCCACGGGCAACCCCATTGCTCCAACTGGGCCATTTCACGTGGGCAGCTGTGAACAAAGTGATCGACCACGTCCTGCTCACAGAGCCAGTCGCCACCGGCTACGGTATCCTGGAAGTGATAGTCGTAGCTGTCGTGATCCTGAGTGACTGCGGCGGACCCCCCTTCGGCGGCTACCGTGTGGCTACGCATTGGATATACTTTAGATATCAGCGCGATTTTCAGTTGGGGATTGGCTTCCGCGGCGGCTATAGCGGCCCGTAAACCAGCTCCCCCGGCACCAATGATGGCTAGGTCTGCGTTAAAGGTTTGCACTGCACTCCTCCAATGTTCTCGTTAAAACGACAATTTAATTAATCTATGCTTAATATTTATAAAGGTGCTTCGGGTGCTAAGCTAATTCAGTGACTTTTTAAACTAAACACTAAGGATAGATTACCGCTACCGAATATAGGGTTATCACTATACCTAAAGTTAAGTAGTAGAAATTTGATGTGATCGATTGTTTTGCCTTTTAACCGTTACGCAAGAGGCATTCCTGCAAAAATAAGGTGTTGCCTCGCCTTTGTCTTTGATTAGCGTGATTGTCGGTGGTTTATATGGCTTATATGTTTTTTATGATTTTAATGTAGACCAGCGCGCGCAATAGCCAAGAATTTGTTTGCATGAGAGGATGCGAGTAGACTGCACCCCCTGTTTGATTTCGGAGTAATTACCATGAGCGAAACGGCAAGCTGGCAGCCAAGTGCACCCATCGCCAATTTGTTGAAACGCGCAGCGATACTGGCTGAGATCCGGCGTTTCTTTGCCGATCGTGGCGTATTGGAGGTTGAGACCCCGGCGATGAGCCAGGCGACAGTCACCGACATCCACCTGGTCCCGTTCCAGACGCGTTTCGTCGGCCCGGGCGCGGCAGATGGCCTGACGCTGTACATGATGACCAGTCCGGAATACCACATGAAGCGCCTGCTGGCGGCAGGGAGCGGCCCGATCTATCAGATGGGTCGCAGCTTTCGTAATGAAGAAGCGGGGCGGCATCACAACCCTGAATTCACCATGCTGGAATGGTATCGCCCGCACTATGATATGTACCGCCTGATGAACGAGGTGGACGATTTGCTGCAACAGGTACTGGATTGCGACAGTGCTGAAACCTTGTCCTATCAGCAGGCGTTTCTGCGCCATCTGGATCTCGATCCTCTGTCGGCGGAGAAGGCACAGCTGCGCGAGGCTGCGGCCAAGCTCGATCTGAGCAACATTGCCGATACGGAAGAAGACCGCGATACCTTGCTGCAACTGCTGTTTACCGTGGGCGTTGAACCCCATATCGGCCGTGATAAACCGGCATTCGTTTACCACTTCCCAGCCTCACAGGCCTCACTGGCAGAGATCAGCACCGAAGATCACCGTGTCGCAGAGCGGTTCGAGGTCTATTTCAAAGGTCTTGAGTTGGCGAATGGTTTCCGCGAGTTGACCGACGGCGATGAGCAACGCCAGCGCTTTACGCAGGACAATCGTAAACGCGTGGCGCGTGGCTTGCCGGAGCACCCGATTGATAACAACCTGCTGGATGCCCTGAAGCATGGTATGCCGGAGTGTGCGGGCGTGGCATTGGGCGTCGATCGTTTGGTGATGTTGGCGTTGGGAGCCGAAAGCCTGAGCGAAGTGATCGCGTTTCCGGTCAGCCGGGCATAACGTTTTCGCCTCAATGAAAAAGGGTTCGGCTTGCCGAACCCTTTTTGCTTTTATAGCCCGCCCGACTCGCGGCGCGTGTTGCGCGGTGGGGTTGAAGGTGGCGTTCGGCCATTATTGGTCATGCGCGACAGCGTCTCGGTGCGAACCTGGAATGGTGGGTATGGCAGCGTGATGCCATGTTCACGGTAACCCGCCAGGATTAACTGGTGGATCTCATGGCGTAATGGCATTCGGTGGCCCATTTCGGCGGCGTAGATACGCAGCTCGAAGATCTGAATACCCTGTTGCAGATCGACCAGATAGGCTTCCGGTGTTGGGTTATCCAGCACCAGTGAGCAACGTTCGGCCGAGTTGATCAGGATCTTGGTCACTTCTTCCGTATTCGCCTCTGCCGGTGCCGGTACGGTCAGTACCACACGGGTCAGCGTGTCCGACAGCGACCAGTTGATAAACTGCTCGGTGATAAAGGCCTTGTTAGGCACGATAATCTCTTTGCGGTCCCAGTCTGAAATGGTAGTGGCGCGGGTATTGATCTTGGTGACGGTGCCCGTCAGGTTACGGATCGTAACCGTATCGCCGATGCGGATCGGTTTTTCAAACAGAATGATCAGGCCAGAGATAAAGTTGGAGAAGATCTCCTGCATACCAAAGCCCAAGCCCACGCTGAGCGCGGTGACCACCCATTGCAGTTTCGACCACTCGATACCGATCCAGGAAAAGCTGAGGATTGCCCCGAACAGCAGTAACAGATACTTGGTGATGGTGGTAATGGCGTAGCCGGTGCCGGGCGTCAGATCCAGGTGCTGCAACACCGCCAACTCGAGCAACGCTGGCAGGTTACGCACCAGTTGCATGGTGACGATCAGCACCAGGATGGCGATCAGCAACGCCCCCAAGGTGATCGGCTGAGCAATATCAATGCCATTCACCGTGGAGTTGACATCCCAGAGCTTGATATTTTCCAGGAAACCGAAGGCCGAGTGGATCTCTGACCACAGGACGATCACCGAGACCAGTGCCACCATCGTCAGGATCGAACGCACCAACCTCAGCGACTGGGCGCTAATGGCATCCAGATCGATTTCCGACTCATCCACCTCAATCGCACCTTCGATGCTGTTAGGGGTATGTGAGGATTCTTCTTCGCCTTTGGCACGCTGCGCCAGGATATCGGCACGGCGCTGTTTGGCACGGTCAAAGGCGATGCGGCGGCGTTGGATCAGCATCCAGCGGCGGATAATGTGGTAAATCACCAACAGCAGGAACCAAATGGCAACCGAGGTCTCCAGGCGTGCCAACAGTTTCTGTGCGGTGGTCAGATAGCCGACGGTGGAAGCCAACGCAGCAATCAGCGGTGCGGAAAGCAACAGCCCCCACAACGCGGTGTTGATCATGTTTTCGCCGGAGCCTTTGTTATCCAGATACAGTGGAATACCGGCCCGCTTCAAGCTGTTGGTGACCAGTGCCAGCGCCAAACAGAGCAGAATGAAGCACAGGCGGCCAAGGGTATTGGCAAATTCGCGATCGTTGAGATTGTCGAAGGTGATCAGCGCCATAATCAACGGCACGATCAGCCAGATCGACATCTGGTAATAACGCATGGCGCGGGAAACCTGTTTCACCGGCCAGCGGAAATGCACGATGAACAACCCTTGCGGGTGGGCGAAGGCGGCGCTGATCATACAGATCCACAGCACTGGCAGCGTGGCGGTGACGCCCTCACCGATTGCGACAGCAACCGGATACGGCCAGGCATTCTGCAAGCCAAAGCCCAGCGCAGCCCACAATACCGGCAGCGGCAAGGCCACCAGGATTGACCAAAATACGGTACGCAACGTCAGCAGGAATTCATCTTGCGTGACCTTGCCCACTCTGCTGCTGGCCCGCGCCAGGAACGCATGGTAATGCTTACGCGAACTGATGCTGAAAATCACCAACAGCACCGCACCAAACAGCGGGATCAAGGTTTCCCGGCTAGTGACCATCATCACGAAGGCACCGCTGAGTTGCGTCAGGGTATCCAGTGACAATACACGAGTCAGATCCTGTGCCACATTGAGCGGATACGACAGAGTGATAGGGCTGACGTCTGGCACCCAGAACAGATAGCGGTGCGCTGCATCCTGAATTTCGTTCAGCGCATCGACCAACTGGGTGTTAGCCACCTTCAGCTTGGTCAGCTCAAGGATCTGGGTATCGCAGCCAGACAGCAGCGAATTCAACAGATCACGCTGGGTACGTAGTTGGGCATCGACGATACGCTGCTGGGCGCTGGTCAGGGGGCTACCGTCGTCTTGTTTAAACTCTTTGGCTCGCTGTGGCAGGCTTTCCAGCTGGTTTTCAAAATTCAGGCGTTGAACGCGCAGATCGGCCATGGCGCTGTCCAACTGCCGGGGTTTTGGCATTTCTGGCAAGATAGCGACCTGGGCGCGCAGTGTTTCCCCCAGCGCAGTAGAGGCGCTCAACCATTGGGACTGCTCAATGATGGTGCTCAAGGCCTGACGTACCTGCAGCGTTTGTGCGGCGGCTTGGCGCTGTTGGGAAGAGATCAGATCCATCTGTTGCGCCTGATCGTTCAGCGCAGCAGAAAGTTCACGGTTGATTTGCAGCTGCTTGCGCAGGCTGGCGGGTAAATCGCCGTTCTGTTCGGCCAATTGCTCGGTTTTTTCCAGTGCCCGTTCCGCTTCCCGCTGGCGTTGGCTGTTGAGGTTGTTACGCAGTGCCTGTAACTGAACATCAATTTTTTCATGCCGCGTTTTGTAGACATCGGCACGCATCCGCGCCAGTTCCTGGCGGTTATTGGCCGAGAGTTGAGCCAGATCCAGCTCATCCACTTTCGCTTTACGTGCCGCCGCCTCTGCCTGTAACAGGGCAAGCTGCGCCAGTGCCAATGGCGTGGTTTGGTTATTGCCCTGAGCCTGTAGGCGGCGCTGGACTTCCGTTAACGCGCGCCGGGCTTCGGTTTGTTGCTGTGGTAGTTGGCTGAGAGAGTCGCTGATCTCGCGTGTCCGGTCCTGCTCCTGTTGCAACAGGCGGGCCTGTTCCAGCAGTTGGCTGCTGGTTTGCAGAATTAACTGTTCCAGATCGCTGGCGGGCAGATTTTCGCCGTTGGGCAGGATTTTGGTTTCTTCGAGGGTGAGTTGGCGGCGCAGTTCCTGCGTCATCTTCGGGAAATCGTCGATCACCCGCTGATACTGCTGGGAATTGTTCTGCGACTCTTTGCGTTCGGTGAGCCAGTTGATGGCGCTTTGCAGCGCCTCAACCGTTTCCGCCTGATTAGGCGCGTTTTTATTGCCCTCGGCCAGCTTCAATTCTTGCCGTAACTGGGACTCGTTGGGGATCGCGGCCGCGAGAACCGGCTGGATCAGTAGCAGGCTGAGCAATAAAGCGATAATCAGGCGCACAGCATCAATTCCCTTCGAAGGTGGCTTCTGGCGCGGCTGCGGCTTCAGCAAAAGCCTGGCCCATCCGGGTTACGGTGCCGTTGTTCAGGTGCGGAGCGAACTGTACGCTGCCAGGTGTGAACAGGTTGATGACCGTGGAACCGAGTTTGAAGCGGCCCATCTCTTCACCTTTAACCAGTTGGATAGCGCCTTCCATGCCTTCGGCTGGATAGGTCCAGCGGCGGATGATGCCTTCGCGGGGTGGCGTGACGGTACCGGCCCAGACGGTCTCGATGCTGCCTACAATAGTCGCACCGACCAGGATCTGCACCATCTGCCCAAAGGCGGTATCGAATACGCAGATCACACGCTCATTACGCGCAAACAGATTTGGCACGTTGGCGGCGGTCAGCGGGTTAACCGAGAACAGATCGCCCGGCACGTAGATCATTTCGCGCAGTATGCCGTCACAAGGCATATGGACACGGTGATAGTCACTTGGGGCCAGATAGGTGGTGGCGAACAGGCCGTTACGGAAAGGCTCCGCCAACAGATAGTTACCGGCCAACAGGGCTTCCAGCGTGTAATTATGGCCTTTGGCCTGGAAAATCTGATCGTCGCGGATCGCACCGAGCTGGCTGATGGCACCATCTGCAGGCAGTGTCAGCACGTGAGACTCCGCTACGATCGGGCGTGCGCCATCACGTAATGGACGAACGAAGAATTCATTAAACGTGGCATAGGAGGCTAAATCCGGGTTCTGTGCTTCCTGCATCTGCACGCGGTAATAGCGGGCAAACGCTTTTACCACCAGCTTCGTCAGCCAACCGGCCTTTTTATCTGCACCCCAGCCCGCCAGGCGGGTTAACGCCAGCTTTGGCAGCCAATACTGTAATTTAATCTTGATGCTATCCAGCACATTAACCTCTTGAAAGGGGATATAAGGGCGAGGGGCGCGATTAGCGCAACCCCCGCACTGTGGATCAGTTATCTGCGTCGGGGAAGTTTTTGCGGGTTTTAACCTGCGCCATGCTTTCCAGGATGCGGTGATAGTTGTCGAAACGCTCTTTTGCTATCGCGCCACTTTCCATCGCGGCGCGAATGGCGCAGCCCGGATCGGTGTCGTGGCGGCAGTCGCGGAATTTACAACCGCCCAAATAGTCGCGGAATTCGACATAGGCCTGGGTAACTTGCTCTGGCTCCAGATGCCACAGACCAAATTCACGTACGCCAGGGGAGTCGATAACATCACCGCCATGTTGGAAGTGATACAACCGTGCTGCCGTGGTGGTATGTTGCCCCAGGCCGGAGACGTCGGAAACCTGATTTACCAGAATTTGCTTTTCCGTCTGCGGCAGCAGGGCGTTCAACAGGCTGGATTTGCCAACACCGGACTGCCCGGCAAAGATGCTGATACGGTCGACCAGCGCCTGTTCAAAGGCTTCCATCCCTTCGCGGGTCTGGCTGGACACTTCGAGAACGCGGTAGCCAATATGGCGATAGATGTCCATCATTCCGTCGACCACCTTACGCGCTGCGGCGTCCAGCAGGTCGATCTTGTTGAGCACGATCAGTGGCTCGACTTGCAGCGTTTCACAGGCGACCAGGTAGCGATCGATCATATTGAGTGAAAGTTCGGGCAAAATGGCCGACACGATGACGATCTGATCGATATTGGCGGCGATGGGTTTAACGCCGTCGTAGAAATCAGGGCGGTTCAGCACCGAGGTGCGTTCATGCACCGCTTCTACGATGCCTTTGACCCCCGCATGAGTGCCTACACCAGGGCGCCAGACCACGCGATCGCCGGTAACCAGCGAACGTAAGGTGCGGCGAATGTTGCAGCGATGCTGGACGCCGTCTGCGGCCTCCACGTCGGCATGCATGCCAAAGCGGCTGATGACGATCCCATCTTGCGGTTCACCCAATTGGGAATCATCCAGCTCCGGCTTGTTGTCAGTACGCTTCAGGCGACGCTGATGGTTGGCCTGTACGCGGCGTTCTTGACCTTTGGACAGTTTGTTCTTACTCACTGAGCCTCACTTGAATCGGCATTTATCGCTCGGGGCGAGCAAAAAGGCTATGATACACGCTATTTTATATTAAATAACCGTTCTTGACCGCCACGCACGCTGGCATTAGCCGCGGGTTTGCCCGTGGTTTATTTATCTTTCGGCTTTTACGCAGGAAAAATCATGACAGGAAACGAAAACAACCTGATTTGGATCGATCTGGAGATGACCGGGTTGGACCCTGAACGCGATCGCATTATCGAGATCGCGACATTGGTGACCGATGCCAATTTGAATATCCTTGCCGAAGGACCGGTCATCGCGGTGCATCAATCAGATGAGCAACTGGCGCGAATGGATGACTGGAATGTGCGCACACATACCGGCAGTGGGCTGGTGGAGCGCGTTAAAGCCAGCCAGCATGACGATCGTGCCGCCGAGCTGGCCACTATCGCTTTCCTGCAAGCTTGGGTGCCAGCGGGTAAATCACCTATCTGTGGCAACAGCGTTGGCCAGGATCGCCGTTTCCTGTTCCGCTATATGCCGCTGCTGGAGGCCTACTTCCATTACCGTTATCTGGATGTCAGCACCTTGAAAGAGCTGGCGCGCCGCTGGAAACCGGAGATCCTGCCAGGCTTCAAGAAGCAGGGCACTCACCAGGCGTTGGATGATATCCGCGAATCCGTTGCGGAGCTGGCGTACTACCGCGAGCATTTTATTCAGCTGTAGCCGGGAACAGGTTCATAAAAGGGGGCGGAGGAGTAATCCACGCCCCCTTTTCTATTCCCTGTAACAGTTGAATCAGCGCGATATGCTGGAAATCAATATCAATGACAAAGCCTGAGTGCAGGTAAGAGGCCGTGGTCAGCAGGATGAAAGCCCCGCAAAACAGGTTTTTGCCTATCCCGGCACGAAAATTCACCATTTAGGTGCTTAAAGCAGCAATCAAACAAAATTCGCGTTTTTTTGCTTTCAGGGGCTTGCGGCGAAAAGGATTTCTCGTATAATGCGCACCCCGTACCGATGAAGAATTTCGTTCTATTACACCATCGTTACGCCGGGCGGGAATAGCTCAGTTGGTAGAGCACGACCTTGCCAAGGTCGGGGTCGCGAGTTCGAGTCTCGTTTCCCGCTCCAAATTCAATAATGCTGCTGATGTAGCATCATGAAGAAAAAGTAGTTAAAGTAACACCTATGCGACGCGGGAATAGCTCAGTTGGTAGAGCACGACCTTGCCAAGGTCGGGGTCGCGAGTTCGAGTCTCGTTTCCCGCTCCAAAAATTTCAAAGGCCATGTAGTCCATTGTTGGCCGGATGCTTCAAGCATATCAATGCGGGAATAGCTCAGTTGGTAGAGCACGACCTTGCCAAGGTCGGGGTCGCGAGTTCGAGTCTCGTTTCCCGCTCCAAATTTATCTTCAGTTTATATTCAATCCTACGCCGCTTCCGGTGTGACTTTCTTTCAGTTATACATACTCAGAAAATATGTTGTGAACAGAGTTATCCACAGTTCCTGTACATAATACCTTCTGTGCAAAATTGCAACGCCTCACAAATGAAATTTATATCTTATTGATAAGAATCAATATTTTTTTCTTATAAAACGTTATCTCGATCACTTGCTCTTTTTGTGACGCTTGAAAGACAACGTATTTTTATTTTTATGCACAAATCCACAGGGAGAGTCTGAGTGTTTTCTAAGCATCCCTCGGTAATCCTTTCTCGACTGCCCGAATTAAACGTTTTTTCTGCATAGTCTGCACCTCAACCGCCAGAGCCTCACGGCGTGAAAGTTGTTGAGCCAGTGCCCAACTGATGTGCTCGTCCAGCATCGGATCCTGACCTTGCCGGGTCTGCAAGCTGATAACGATCTGATCCAGATAAGGTGCGTTGCCGAGTGCTACCGCGATATTGCGTAACCAGCGCAAATGGCCGATACGTCGGATGGCAGAGCCTTCGGTGATACGTAGAAACTTCTCCTCATTCCAACCAAACAGCTCTATCAGTTGCGGGGCATGCAGCGCAGCGCGGGGGGTGAAATCGTCTTCATCCGTCAACTGCGAGAAGCGGTTCCACGGGCAAATGAGCTGGCAATCGTCGCAGCCGTAGATTCTATTGCCCATCAGAGGGCGGAATTCTTCTGGAATAGCCCCTTCCAGCTCGATGGTCAGATAGGAGATGCAGCGCCGCGCATCGACGGTGTAAGGGGCTACTATCGCACCAGTGGGGCAAGTGGTGATACAGGCGACACAGCGGCCACACTGCTCTTCCAGCGGCTTATCCACCGGCAGGGGCAAATCGATTAACAACTCGCCCAGAAAAAACCAGGAGCCAGCGTCGCGGTTGAGGATCAGTGAGTGTTTACCAACCCAGCCGATGCCGGCTTTTGAGGCCAAGGCTCGCTCCATGATGGGGGCCGAATCCACAAAGGGTCGGAAATTTAGTTCACCGCAGTAAGCCTGGATCTGATCGCCGAGTTTTTTTAGCCGTTGGCGTAGCAGCTTGTGATAATCACGCCCCAGCGCATAACGGCTAACGTAGCCCAACTGCGGGTTTTTTAACGTACTGGCGAATGCGGCTTTTGCGGGTAGATAGTTCATGCGCACGCTGATCACCCGCAGCGTGCCGGGCAATAATTCATGTGGCCGCGCACGCATCATGCCGTGGCGTGCCATCCACTGCATCTCGCCGTGGTATTGCTTATCCAGCCACGCCTGCAATCTGGGTTCTTCCGCGCTGAGATCGGTATCGCAGATCCCCACCTGCTGGAATCCTAGCGATTGCCCCCATTGCTTGATATGTTGGGCTAGTTGATCGAGATCGAGGGGGTGTGTCATGACGGGCCATAGTGAGAAACAATACTGTTCCAGTTTACCACACTCTGTTTGGTCTGCAGACTGGATCCGCCAGGCAGAACCTGCTGCTGCCGCAATGCTGGGCCTCTCCTTATATTCGTTAATGGAGCGTGCCGGAGCGGCGGCTTATGAGCTGGCGTGCGACCGGTATCCGGCCAGCAGGCATTGGCTGGTGCTATGTGGTCATGGCAATAACGGTGGCGATGGTTATGTGGTTGCTCGTCTGGCCCGTGCGGCGGGCATCAAGGTGACGCTCATCGCCTGCGAGGGAGTTCGTCCATTGCCGGCAGAGGCTGCCACCGCCCGGCAAGCCTGGTTGGAAAGCGGCGGAGAAGTCCTGCCCGCGACCAGCCGTTGGCCAGAGGATGTCGATCTCATCATTGATGGATTGTTAGGCACTGGGTTGGGGGCGGCCCCCAGAGCGCCTTATGATGCCCTGATCGAAGCGGCTAACCGGGCCGATGTACCAGTGATTGCTCTGGATATCCCTTCTGGCCTGCTGGCTGAAAGCGGAGCTGTGCCGGGAGCCTCGATCCGCGCAACCCATACGCTGACTTTTATTGCACTCAAACCAGGGTTGCTGACCGGGCAGGCTCGTGATTGGGTGGGGCAACTTCATTACAGTACGCTAGGATTGGTGGATTGGCTGGCAACACAGTCTCCCCAGATCGAGCGTATTACGGCTGGCGATTTGGGCAGATGGCTGAATTCTCGCCGCCCTTGTTCTCATAAAGGGGAGCATGGTCGTTTACTGCTGGTGGGTGGCGATCACGGCTTTGGCGGGGCAATCCGCATGGCTGCGGAAGCCGCACTGCGTGCTGGAGCTGGACTAGTGCGAGTGCTTACTCACAGTGAAAACATTGGGCCGCTGCTGACTGCCCGGCCTGAGTTGATGGTGCAGCGTCTGAGTAATTATATCCTGCAACAGGCGCTGGACTGGGCCGATGTGGTCGTGATTGGCCCGGGGCTTGGCCAGGGCGATTGGGGCCGCAATGCGTTGTACCAGCTGCAAGCCAGTGATAAACCAACATTATGGGACGCGGATGCGCTTAACTTACTGGCATTACACCCCGAGAAGCGTCAGAATCGTATTATTACCCCGCATCCTGGTGAAGCCGCGCGATTATTGAGCTGCCGCACTGCTGATATTGAGAGTGATCGCTTACTTGCAACCCGCAGGTTGGTCGCGCAATACGGCGGTGTTGTGGTGCTGAAAGGCGCAGGTACCTTGATCGCCGATGAGCATGGACAGATGGCGATCGCCGACGTTGGCAATGCTGGCATGGCATCCGGTGGCATGGGAGATGTGCTGTCGGGTATCATTGGCGGTTTGCTGGCGCAAAAGCTGCCGTTGTATGATGCTGCCTGCGCGGGTTGCGTAGTGCACGGCGCAGCAGCGGATCATGTGGCTGCAAAACAAGGAACAAGGGGATTACTGGCCACCGATCTGCTGCCGGTGATCCCTCATTACGTTAACCCTACGTTGGCAAAATAGACATTATCGAATGAAAGAACTCGTTTTACCGCTGCCAGATGAGGCAGCCACAGTCGCACTGGGGGCCGTCTTGGCCCAGGCGTGCGATCGTGCCAGCGTGATTTATCTTTATGGCGATTTGGGTGCCGGTAAAACTACCTTCAGCCGCGGCTTTTTGCAGGCGTTAGGCCATCAGGGCAATGTGAAAAGCCCAACCTATACGCTGGTGGAACCTTATGCGCTGCAACCGCTGGCGGTCTATCACTTTGATCTTTATCGCTTGGCCGACCCGGAAGAACTCGAATTTATGGGTATCCGCGATTATTTTGCCCAGGACTCGATTTGCCTGGTCGAGTGGCCGCAGCAGGGTACCGGCGTGCTGCCCGATCCCGATCTGGAACTGCATCTCAGTTACCATGACGAGGGGCGTCAGGCGAAACTCCAGGCAGTTTCCGCCTATGGCGAACAATTATTAGAAAGTATCCAGGAGCAACAAGGATGACGCAGCAATGATGTATGGGTTAAGAAGATTTGCTGTGATTGCCTTGCTTGCGTTGCTGGCGCCGTTTGGTGCCTGGGCGGCATCGTCCCTCTCCGACGTCAAAGTGACCAATGCTCAGCGTGAAGCCACGGTATCGGTGAGCTTTACTGGCCCTCCGGAGTATACCTTCGCCACGTTACATGGCCCGGATCGGGTGGTGCTGGACGTTACCCAAACTGGCAAGGTGGGCGGCCTGCCGTTGAACTTCAGCGGCCAAAATCTGGTAAAAAGAATTCGTTCCAGTCAGCCGAAAAATGCGCAAACCGTACGCTTGGTGTTTGATTTAACCCAACGAGCCAAAACCCGTGTGTCGACGCGTCAAGAGGGTAACAGTTACATTGTTGTCTTCACCATCACCTCAGAAGCCAAGACGACGACCAACACCGTTCGTAAGGCACCGGTGCCTGTGCCTGTGGTGACTGAGCCAGTGCGTAAAGCGCCGGTTACGTTGAGTAACGCCAATCCATTTACTCCGAAGTCGGCTGCGGTATCAGGTACGGCAACCAGCATTACCCCACGTAGCAGTCGGGTGTCCGCCGGTTCTGGCGATCGGGTAGTGGTGGCGATCGATGCAGGCCATGGTGGACAAGATCCTGGCGCTATCGGGCCAAACGGCCTGAAAGAGAAAAACGTCACCATTGCCATCGCGCATCGTCTGCGTGCATTGTTGGATGCCGATCCGATGTTCAAAGCGGTGATGACGCGTAACGGGGATTACTTTATTTCGGTGATGGGCCGTTCTGACGTGGCGCGCAAGCAGGGGGCAAACGTGTTGGTGTCCATCCACGCGGATGCTGCGCCGAATCGTAGCGCCAAAGGGGCTTCGGTTTGGGTATTGTCCAATCGCCGGGCTAACAGCGAGATGGCCGGTTGGTTGGAACAGCACGAGAAACAGTCCGAACTGCTGGGTGGTGCGGGCGATCTGTTGGCCAACAGCCAAGCCGACCCTTATCTGAGCCAGGCGGTATTGGATCTGCAGTTCGGTCATTCGCAGCGCGTCGGTTATGACGTAGCCGTCAAGGTGTTACAGCAGTTACAGGTCGTAGGTTCATTACACAAACGCCGCCCGGAACACGCCAGCCTGGGAGTGCTGCGTTCACCGGATATACCATCTTTACTGGTGGAAACCGGGTTTATCAGTAATAGCACGGAGGAGCGACTGCTGGGCAGTAGCGCATATCAGGATAAAATTGCACGGGCGATCCACAACGGCCTGCGCGGTTATTTCCTGGCGCATCCGCTACAAGCCGACCCAAAGCTGGAAAACCGCCCGCTGGACGTCGCAGCGGCGGTTAACTCCACAACAGACGATCTCAGACAGCCTGAGCCGGTGACCAGCCCGGCCAGAAGTCGCGCCAGCGTAGGAAAAACGCAGATCCATGTGGTGAAGCGGGCGGAAACGCTTTCCGGCATTGCCGATAGCTATGGCACCAGCATGGCGGCGCTACGTGAGCTGAACAAGCTGAAAAAAGATGGCGTCTGGGTCGGCCAACGCCTGAAGGTCCCTGCCGGAAAAACGGCAGCAGCACCGCTTCAGGCCAAGGCCAAGGCAAAAAGCGTTAAACCGAGCAAACATAAGGTGACTCGCGGTGATACGCTGTCATCCATCGCCGCGCGATATGGCGTCAGCGTCAGCGATCTTAAACGGGTTAACAAATTAAAGTCGGATGTTGCGCCGCTGGATCGGACGCTGATCATTCCGTAGGCTTGATGCCAACAACAGAGGGAGCCCCATGCCTATCCAGGTGTTACCGCCACAGCTAGCCAACCAGATTGCCGCCGGAGAAGTGGTCGAACGGCCTGCGTCGGTAGTGAAGGAACTGGTAGAAAATAGTCTGGATGCCGGGGCAACGCGGATTGATATTGATATCGAACGCGGTGGGGCCAAACTGATCCGCATCCGTGATAATGGCTGCGGCATTGCCAAAGCCGATCTGGCCTTGGCCCTGGCACGTCATGCTACCAGTAAAATCAGTACGCTTGACGATCTGGAGGCCATAGTCAGCCTGGGCTTTCGCGGCGAAGCGTTGGCCAGTATCAGCTCGGTGTCCCGTCTGATGTTGACCTCACGCACGGCGGAACAGAGCGAAGCCTGGCAAGCCTACGCCGAAGGGCGCGATCAGGCGGTCACCGTCAAACCGGCAGCTCATCCGGTGGGTAGCACGCTCGAAGTGCTCGATCTGTTTTACAACACCCCCGCACGGCGCAAGTTCATGCGCACCGAAAAAACCGAATTTGGCCATATCGACGAAGTGGTGCGGCGCATAGCGCTGGCGCGTTTCGATGTGGCGATCAACCTCAGCCATAACGGCAAGCTGATGCGTCAGTATCGCGCGGCAAAAGAAGAAAGCCAGCATGAGCGGCGTCTGGCCAGCATTTGTGGTCCGGCCTTCTTGCAGCATGCGTTGGCGATTTCCTGGCAGCATGGCGATCTCAGCATCCGCGGTTGGGTGGCCGATCCGCAAGGGGCGCGTCAGCTTGGCGAAATGCAGTATTGCTACGTCAACAGCCGGATGATGCGCGATAGGCTAATTAATCATGCCATTCGTCAGGCATATCAGGATCAGCTGAAAGACGATCAACTGCCTGCCTATGTGCTGTATCTGGAAGTGGATCCGCATCAGGTAGATGTCAACGTCCATCCGGCCAAGCATGAGGTGCGTTTTCATCAGGCTCGGCTGGTACATGATTTTATCTACCAGGCGGTTACCACGGTGCTGCAGCAGGCGGATAATGTCGCGCGGCCAATGGCTGAAGAGTCCGCTGCGCAAGAGGCTCCCGTCTGGCAGCCGGAGAACCGCGTTGCTGCCGGTGGCAACCACTTCTCCCAGCCAGCGCCACAGCGTGAACGTCAGCCTGCTGAACCCTCCGCTGCCCGTGAACGTGCCCCGCAGCCAGCCTATCAGGCCGGTGCGAGTTACCAAAAACGTGAAGGCGAGCTGTATGGCAAGCTGTTGCAGGCTACGCCGCCAGCAGATACGGTAAAACAGCCGCTGTTCCCGCCGGTTAACGCCGTGCAGGAAACTCCGCTCGCCGGTAGTCAGCACAGTTTTGGCCGTGTCCTGATGATCTGCCCGCCGAGCTATGCGCTGGTTGAACAGCGTCAGCAGCTGGCGTTACTGAATCTGACCATGGCCGAACGTTGGCTGCGTCAGGCGCAGCTTTGCCCGCCGGAAGAGGGATTACGGCCACAGCCGCTGCTGATCCCGATTAAGCTGACGTTGAATAAAAATGAAGCGGCCGCCTGCGTGCAACACCAGGCGCTGCTGGCCAAAATGGGGTTGGAGCTGCAATCCGATCACGGGCGTGTGACTTTGCGCGCAGTACCTTTACCATTACGCCAACAAAATTTACAAAAGTTGATACCCGAGCTGTTAGGCTATCTGGCCGAACATCAGGAGATGTCGCCGACGGTGCTATCCATCTGGATCGCCAGCCAATTAGGCAGCGAACACGAAGTATGGAACAGCTCGCAAGCGATACAATTGTTGACAGAAGTTGAACGACTTTGCCCGCAACTGGTCAAATCCCCTCCTGCCGCTCTTTTACAACCCGTTGATTTGCAGGCTGCATTGGCAGCACTTAAGCATGACTGAAATTGAAATGACGCCTCGTCCCCCAGCCATTTTTATCATGGGGCCAACGGCCTCAGGCAAAACCGCCTTGGCGATGGCGCTGCGTGAGCGCTTGCCCGTTGAACTGATCAGTGTCGATTCCGCCCTGATTTATCGCGGTATGGATATCGGCACCGCCAAACCCTCGGCGGAAGAGCTTGCCCAGGCACCACACCGTTTGATCGATATCCGCGATCCTGCGCAAGCGTATTCGGCGGCCGATTTTCGTGCCGATGCGTTGCGGGAAATGGCCGATATTACTGCCGCCGGGCGTATTCCGCTGTTGGTGGGGGGCACAATGCTTTACTTTAAGGCGTTACTGGAAGGTTTATCGCCGTTACCCTCTGCCGATCCCGCCGTGCGCGAGCAGATTGAGAAGCAGGCGGCGGAGCAAGGTTGGGAGGCTTTACACCGCCAATTGCAGGCGATAGACCCGGTTTCCGCGTTACGTATTCATCCGAATGATCCACAGAGACTCTCCAGAGCACTGGAAGTTTTTTTGATTTCGGGTAAAACTTTAACTGAACTGACTAAAATTTCGGGTGAATCGTTGCCGTATCATGTTCACCAATTTGCGATAGCGCCAGTCAGCCGGGAGTTGTTGCATCAACGTATCGAGCTGCGGTTCAATCAGATGTTGGCGGCGGGTTTTGAGGCGGAAGCGCGTGCACTTTTTGCACGGGGTGATTTGCATACGGATTTGCCTTCCATTCGCTGTGTCGGTTATCGCCAGATGTGGTCATATTTTTCTGGCGAGATTAGTTACGATGAGATGGTTTTTCGAGGTATTTGCGCAACACGTCAGTTGGCCAAACGCCAGATGACCTGGTTACGGGGTTGGGAGTCGGTTCGGTGGTTGGACAGTGAAAAGCCGGGAGAGGCTTTAGACTCGGTAACACAGGTTGTTAGTGCATAGGTTGAGTGATTGTGTACAATTGATGAGTATTCAGCGCGCAAATTTTTTAGGTCGTTTATTTTGAGCCGACAGGTTCTTGGTTAAAAACAACAAACAAATAAGGAAAAGATAGAATGGCTAAGGGGCAATCTTTGCAAGATCCGTTCCTGAACGCATTGCGTCGTGAACGTGTTCCGGTTTCTATTTATTTGGTGAATGGTATTAAGCTGCAAGGCCAGATTGAGTCTTTTGACCAGTTTGTCATCCTGTTGAAGAACACGGTGAGCCAGATGGTTTATAAGCACGCTATCTCTACCGTTGTTCCATCGCGCCCGGTATCGCACCACAGCAACACCCCGAGCAGCGGCGGCACCAGCAATTATCACCATGGTAACAACCCGTCTGCGCCGCAACAGCCGCAGCAGGAAAGCGATGACGCTGAATAAAGCGCGTTGCGAGTCAACCATGACGGGGAGCATAAGCAGCGCAGTGCTGTTTATGTCCCCCAAACTCGCGGTTTTGTTCCGTTTGAGAGGTTGCACGCTTGTTTGACCGTTATGAAGCCGGTGAGCAGGCCGTCCTGGTTCATATCTATTTCTCGCAAGACAAAGATACAGAAGATCTCAGTGAGTTCGAATCGCTGGTGTCCTCTGCGGGCGTCGAGGCTTTGCAAGTGGTTACTGGTAGCCGCAAAGCACCTCACCCAAAATACTTTGTCGGTGAAGGAAAGGCCGAAGAAATTGCAGATGCGGTGAAAGCCAGCGGCGCGTCTGTTGTCCTGTTTGATCATGCCCTTTCCGCAGCGCAGGAGAGAAATCTCGAACGCCTGTGTGAATGCCGGGTGATCGATCGCACCGGGTTGATTCTTGACATCTTTGCCCAGCGTGCCCGTACCCATGAAGGTAAGCTGCAGGTAGAGTTGGCGCAATTGCGTCATATTGCCACTCGTCTGGTTCGTGGTTGGACTCACCTTGAACGTCAGAAAGGGGGGATTGGCTTGCGCGGGCCGGGGGAGACTCAGTTAGAAACTGACCGTCGTCTGCTACGCGATCGCATCAGCCTGATCCTGCGCCGCCTTGAGCGCGTAGAGAAGCAGCGCGATCAAGGGCGACGAGCGCGTACCCGTGCCGATGTGCCAACCGTATCGCTGGTGGGTTACACCAACGCCGGCAAATCAACCCTGTTTAACCGAATTACGTCTGCCGGAGTGTATGTGGCGGACCAGCTATTTGCCACCCTGGATCCTACCCTGCGGCGTATTGACGTGGCGGACGTAGGCGATACCGTGTTGGCGGATACCGTAGGCTTTATCCGGCACTTGCCGCACGATCTTGTTGCCGCGTTCAAAGCGACACTGCAAGAGACGCGTCAGGCCTCTCTGTTGTTACATGTGATCGACGCCGCGGATACCCGGGTGGATGAAAACATCGAAGCGGTGAACTCCGTGTTGGCAGAGATTGAGTCGGATGAGATCCCTACACTGTTAGTTATGAACAAAATAGATATGCTGGATGATTTTGTCCCGCGTATCGATCGCAACGAAGAAAATTTACCGATCCGAGTGTGGCTGTCCGCCGCCAGCGGTGAAGGTATCCCGTTGCTATTTCAGGCGTTGACGGAGCGCTTATCGGGGGAAATCGCGCATTATAAGCTGCGCTTACCGCCACAGGCAGGCCGTCTTCGTAGCCGTTTCTACCAGCTTCAGGCGATCGAAAAAGAGTGGAATGAAGAGGACGGCAGTATCGGCGTGGTAGTGCGTATGCCGATCGTGGAGTGGCGTCGCCTCTGCAAGCAGGAACAGGAACTGATTAACTTTATCGTATGATCATATCCTGTTACATTTGTGTGCCCGCTCAATAGAAGAGTGGGCCAAGCATTAGCCTGAAGTACCCAATCACAGAATAATGGAGCTAAAACATGGCGTGGAATCAGCCCGGTAATAACGGACAGGACCGCGACCCGTGGGGGAGCAGCAATAATAATGGCGGCAACTCTGGCGGTAACAATAAAGGCGGTCGCGATCAAGGGCCACCGGATTTAGACGATATCTTCCGCAAGCTGAGCAAGAAATTGAGCAGCCTGACCGGCGGTGGCAAAGGCTCCAACGGCAATAACAGCGGTGGAACGGGTTCAATCGGGCCGGGCTTCAGTGGCAAGATTGTCGGTATCGCTGCGGTTGCTGTGGTGGTGATCTGGGCCGCCAGCGGTTTCTATACCATCAAAGAAGCCGAACGTGGTGTGGTCACTCGCTTTGGTAAATTCAGCCATCTGGTGCAACCAGGTCTGAACTGGAAACCGACGTTTATCGATCAGGTTCGCCCGGTTAACGTGGAGTCAGTCCGTGACCTGTCCGCGTCCGGTGTGATGCTGACGTCTGATGAGAACGTGGTTCGCGTCGAGATGAACGTGCAGTACCGCGTTTCCGATCCGGCAGCCTATCTGTTCAGCGTAACCGATGCCAACGACAGCCTGAGGCAGGCGACAGACAGCGCATTGCGTGGTGTTATCGGTAAATACACCATGGACAAGATCCTGACCGAAGGCCGTACCATCGTCCGTAGCGACACTCAGCGTGTACTGGAAGATACCATCCGTCCGTACAAAATGGGTATCACTCTGCTGGATGTCAACTTCCAGGCTGCACGTCCGCCGGAAGAGGTGAAAGCCGCGTTTGATGACGCGATCGCTGCACGTGAGAACGAACAGCAATCCATTCGTGAAGCAGAAGCTTACGCCAACGAAGTTCAGCCGCGTGCCAACGGTGCTGCACAGCGCCTGCTGGAAAATGCGCGAGCCTACCAGGCCCAGACCGTTCTGGAAGCCCAGGGTGAGGTTGCGCGTTTCGCCAAGCTGTTGCCGGAGTACAAAGCTGCACCGGAAATTACCCGTGAGCGCCTGTACCTCGAAACCATGGAAAAAGTGCTGAGCCACACCCGTAAGGTGTTGGTGGCAGACAATAAAGGCAATAACAATCTGATGGTGCTGCCACTGGATCAGATGCTGCGCGGTGCTGGCAAGTCGGCTACTGAAGGCAGCAAAGATGCCGGGCAGAACCTTCTCGCCCCTGCGCCAGCCTCGACTCCTTCATCGGAGGCGAGCACCAGCAGTTCTAGCAGTGGTTCCATCATGGACCAACGTCGGGCTAATGCGCAGCGTAGCGACAACACACGCGTAGGGAGAGAATAATCAATGCGTAAGTCTTTCATAGTTATCCTCGCGGTGGTGTTGGTAGCCCTTTACGCCTCAATGTTTGTGGTTCAGGAAGGCGAGCGCGGCATCGTGCTGCGTTTCAGTAAAGTACTGCGCGACAGCGAAAACAAACCGCTGGTTTATGCACCGGGTCTGCACTTCAAGATCCCGTTTATTGAAACCGTGAAAATGCTGGATGCTCGTATCCAGACCATGGACAACCAGGCCGATCGCTTCGTGACCAGCGAGAAGAAAGACCTGATCGTCGACTCCTATCTGAAATGGCGTATCAGTGATTTCAGCCGCTACTACCTGGCCACCGGTGGTGGTGACGTTTCTCAGGCGGAACTGCTGCTGAAACGCAAGTTCAACGACCGTCTGCGTTCCGAGATTGGCCGTTTGGACGTTCGTGATATCGTGACCGACTCCCGTGGCCGTCTGATGGCAGACGTACGTGATGCGCTGAACACCGGTACCGTGGGTGACGGCGAAGAAGCCGCCGCTACCGAAGCCGATGACGCTATTGCTTCTGCAGCAGCCCGTGTTGAGCGTGAAACCAATGGCAAACAGCCAGCGGTTAACCCGAACAGCATGGCGGCACTGGGTATTGAAGTGGTGGACGTCCGTATCAAGCAGATCAACCTGCCTGCGGAAGTGTCCGATGCGATCTTCCAGCGTATGCGTGCAGAACGTGAAGCGGTAGCCCGTCGTCACCGTTCACAAGGTAAGGAAGAGGCTGAGAAGCTCAAGGCCACCGCCGACTACGAAGTGACCCGTACCATCGCGGAAGCCGAGCGTCAGGCGCGTATCACCCGCGGTGCGGGCGATGCGGAAGCAGCTAAACTGTTTGCCGATGCCTTCAGCCAGGATCCGGATTTCTACGCTTTCATCCGTAGCCTGCGTGCTTATGAAACCAGCTTCGGCCCTGGCAACCAGGACGTGTTGGTGCTGAGCCCGGACAGCGATTTCTTCCGCTACATGAAGTCGCCGGTTGCTACGCGTAAGTAAGCGCAATAACCGATCACTAAGGCCCGTCTAAACGCGGGCCTTTCTTTTTTTGGGGGAAGGATGAATTCGACAATCTGGCTGGCGCTTGGGTTGGTTTTGGTGCTGGAAGGGCTGGGGCCGATGTTGTTCCCACAGGCCTGGCGTAAAATGGTTCGGACAATGTCGCAACTACCCGATGCTACGCTGCGGCGTTTTGGTGGGGGATTAGTGGTTGCAGGCTGTGTGATCTACTACATGTTGCGTGCACACACGGGGGTTTAAAGTTTAGCCGAAAAAGTACGCAATCGTATGCTAAAAGTGCTGAAACTGAAGAATTAGGGTGGTAGAATCCATTTTTAAGCAACCTGGTGATTTTAAAATGGGTAAGAACGTCGTCGTACTGGGCACCCAATGGGGTGACGAAGGTAAGGGTAAGGTCGTAGACCTGCTGACTGAACGGGCTCAATATGTTGTGCGCTACCAAGGTGGCCATAACGCTGGCCACACTCTGGTTATCAACGGTGAAAAAACCGTTCTTCATTTAATTCCTTCAGGTATCCTGCGTGAAAACGTGACCAGCGTCATCGGCAACGGTGTGGTTCTGGCGCCAGACGCGTTGATGAAGGAAATGGGTGAACTCGAAGCGCGCGGCATCCCGGTACGCGAACGTCTGTTACTGTCTGAAGCCTGCCCGCTGATCCTGCCTTATCACGTCGCCCTGGATAATGCGCGTGAGAAAGCGCGTGGCGCCAAAGCCATCGGCACCACCGGCCGTGGTATCGGCCCGGCTTACGAAGACAAAGTTGCCCGTCGCGGTCTGCGCGTTGGTGACCTGTTCGATAAAGCCACCTTCGCTACCAAGCTGAAAGACATCATCGATTACCACAACTTCCAACTGGTTAACTACTACAAAGTAGAAGCCGTCGATTACCAGACCACCCTTGACTATGTGCTGTCGATTGCCGATATCCTGACCGGGATGGTAGTAGACGTCTCTGAACTGCTGGACGGTGCGCGCAAGCGTGGCGATCTGATCATGTTCGAAGGTGCACAGGGTACGCTGCTGGATATCGATCACGGTACCTATCCGTACGTGACCTCTTCCAACACCACCGCTGGTGGCGTAGCAACCGGTTCTGGCATTGGCCCGCGTTACGTGGACTACGTGCTGGGCATCGTGAAAGCCTATTCTACCCGTGTAGGTGCCGGCCCGTTCCCAACCGAACTGTTCGACGAAACCGGCGAATACCTGTGCAAACAGGGTAATGAGTTTGGTGCTACTACTGGCCGTCGCCGTCGTACCGGCTGGCTGGATGCGGTTGCCGTTCGCCGTGCCGTGCAGATCAACTCCCTGTCTGGCTTCTGCCTGACCAAGCTGGACGTGCTGGACGGCCTGAAAGAAGTGAAGATCTGTGTGGGTTATCGCATGCCGGACGGCCACGAAATGACCACCACGCCGCTGGCTGCAGAAGGTTGGGAAGGTATCGAGCCAATCTATGAAACCATGCCGGGCTGGAGCGAAACGACGTTTGGTGTGAAAGACTACAGCAAACTGCCACAGGCAGCGCTGAACTACATTAAACGCATCGAAGAGCTGACTGATGTACCGGTAGACATTATCTCTACTGGCCCAGACCGTAGCGAAACCATGATCCTGCGCGATCCGTTCGACGCATAATCTGTTTACCTATTGTCATCAAACAAACCGGGCCAAGTCCCGGTTTGTTTGCCTCATGTATCCTCCCCGATGGCGTTTTCACCTCACAAAATCTCTTCGTTGCTTCGGTTGAGAGTCACCTATGCGCTAAATAATTAGCTGCGAACTCTCCGGCTGGTTTATCATCCAATAAGATAGTAAAGAAAATCGCCGAAATCGGCAGATACCCAGAGGTAAACGTGCAGTTAACAAGTTTTACTGACTATGGCCTACGGGCATTGATCTATATGGCATCACTGCCTGCGGACAAAATGACCAGCATCTCTGAGGTTACGGAGGTGTACGGGGTTTCCCGTAACCATATGGTAAAAATTATCAATCAGCTGAGCCGTGAAGGCTTTGTGACCGCCGTGCGGGGTAAAAATGGCGGTATACGCTTGGGTAAACCGGCTGAGAGCATTCGTATTGGCGACGTGGTGCGGGCGCTGGAACCGCTTTCGTTGGTTAACTGCAGCAGCGATTTTTGTCATATCACCCCAGCCTGCCGTTTGAAGCAAGTGCTCCAGCAGGCGGTAAAGAATTTCCTTGAGGAGCTGGATAGTCACACATTGGCCGACATGGTCGAAGACAATTCACCGCTCTACAAGCTTTTGCTTGTCGAATAAAGCGTTACTGAGAAGACAAGGCTCAGCGACACCCTGCTGATGACAACGGAGGAACCTCAATGTCACAAGATCCATTCCTGGAACGAGAAGCAGAAAAATATGAATCCCCAATTCCTAGCCGCGAATTTATCCTGGCCCATTTGGCGAAACGTGAAACGCCAGCCAGCCGCGAAGAGTTGGGCAATGAACTGAATTTATCCGGCGAAGAAGCGCTGGAAGCCCTACGCCGTCGCCTGCGTGCGATGGAGCGTGATGGCCAGTTGGTTTTTACCCGCCGCCAGTGCTATGCCCTGCCGGAACGTCTGGACCTGCTGCGTGGCACGGTGATCGGACACCGCGATGGTTTCGGCTTCTTGCGGGTTGAAGGACGTAAAGACGACCTTTATCTCTCCGCCGAGCAAATGAAAATGGCCATCCACGGTGATGTGGTGTTGGCTCAACCGCTGGGCGAAGATCGCAAAGGCCGCCGCGAAGCGCGTATCGTGCGCGTCCTGGTGCCCAAAACCAGCCAGATTGTTGGCCGCTACTTCACCGATGCCGGTACCGGCTTCGTGGTGCCGGATGACGGCCGCCTGAGCTTCGATATTCTGATCCCTGCCGACTCGGTCAGCGGGGCACGGATGGGCTTTATGGTGGTGGTCGAGCTGACCCAGCGCCCAACGCGCCGTACCAAAGCCGTGGGCAAGGTCGTCGAGATCCTGGGCGATAAAATGGGCACCAGCATGGCGGTGGATATCGCATTGCGTACCCATGAGATCCCGCATACCTGGCCACCTCAGGTGGAGAAGCAGGTTGCCGACCTCAGTGAGCAGGTGCCGGAAGCCGCCAAGAAAGGGCGTGTTGATCTGCGTCACCTGCCACTGGTTACCATTGATGGCGAAGATGCCCGCGATTTCGATGATGCCGTGTACTGCCAGAAAAAACGCGGTGGTGGCTGGCGCCTGTGGGTCGCGATTGCCGATGTCAGCTACTATGTGCGCCCGCGCACGGCGTTGGATGACGAAGCTCGTAGCCGTGGCACCTCAGTCTACTTCCCGTCTGAAGTGGTACCAATGCTGCCCGAAGTGCTTTCCAACGGCCTGTGCTCACTCAACCCGCAGGTTGACCGCCTGTGTATGGTAAGTGAGATGACCATCTCCGCATCGGGCCGTCTGTCTTCGTTTAAATTCTACGAAGCGGTAATGAGCTCCCATGCGCGCTTAACCTATACCAAGGTCTGGCATATCCTGCAGGGCGATCAGGAGTTGCGCGAGCAGTATCATCCGTTGGTCAAACACCTACAGGAGCTGCATGCGCTGTATAAAGTGCTGGATCAGGCTCGTGCAGAACGCGGTGGTATCGCCTTCGAAACCGAAGAAGCCAAGTTCATCTTCAACGCCGAACGCCGTATTGAGCGCGTGGAGCCAACGGTACGTAATGACGCACACAAACTGATCGAAGAATGCATGATCATGGCGAACGTTGCGGCGGCACGCTTTGTTGAGAAGCATAACGAGCCTGCGCTGTTCCGCGTGCACGATCGCCCAAGTGACGATCATATTTCCGCATTGCGCAGCGTGTTGAGCGAACTGGGCCTGACCCTGGGTGGAGGCCTGAAGCCACAGCCAAAAGATTACGCCACTTTGATGGACGAAGTATCAGAACGCCCGGACCGCGAAATGCTGCAAACCATGCTGCTGCGTTCGATGAAACAGGCGATCTACGATCCGGAAAACCGTGGTCACTTCGGCCTGGCATTGGCCTCTTATGGTCACTTTACTTCACCGATCCGTCGTTACCCGGATCTGTCGTTGCATCGCGCCATCAAGTACGTGCTGGCGAAAGAGCAAGGTGAACAGAAAGAGCGCTGGACGCCAACCGGAGGCTGGCACAGCGATCTGGAAGAGATGCTGCAACTGGGTATGCACTGCTCGATGACCGAGCGCCGTGCCGATGAAGCTACGCGTAACGTGGCGGACTGGCTGAAGTGCGACTTTATGCAGGATCACGTCGGTGAAGTGTTTAGCGGCGTTATTGCCAGCGTCACCGGCTTTGGTTTCTTCGTCCGCCTGAGCGATCTGTTTATCGATGGGTTGGTACACGTATCCACGCTGGATAACGATTACTATCGCTACGATAATATCGGCCAGCGTTTGATCGGCGAATCTTCCGGCATGGTCTATCGCCTGGGGGATACGGTGGAGATCCGCGTTGAGGCCGTGCATATGGACGAACGCAAGATCGACTTCGCCCTGGTTTCCAGCACCCGCAAACCACGTGGTGAAGGCAAAACCGAGCGCGAACGTGCCAAAAATGGCGGCCACCGCACGCTGCGCGACGGTGCCGGAGCGGGCCGTAGTCAGGCTCAACGTAAACGCCGTGGCGGCAAGACGCCTGCCAACTTTGAGCCAGACAGCGCCTTCCGTAAAAAAGACGGGGCCAAGGCCAAACCCGCAGACAAGGTGAAGCCAGACCCGAAGGCGAAAGCGAAAACCGATCCGAAGGCGAAAGCCAAAAAAGCGTCTGATAAAACCAAAAAGATAGCGGCCGCGACCAAAGCCAAGCGTGCCAGCAAGAAGAAAGGTGCCGAGCAGAGTTAACCTGCCGCACGTTATTATCCCCGGCCGGGTCACCCCCGGCCGCACAGTTAAAAGAGCATCATGAGCGAAATTATCTACGGTATTCACGCTGTCAAAGCCCTGCTAGACAACGATCCACAACGTTTCCTGGAAGTGTTTATTCTCAAGGGGCGTGACGATCGCCGCTTACAGCCTTTGATTGCCGAGCTGGAAGCGACCGGTATTGTGATCCAGGTGGCTAACCGCCAATGGCTGGATGAGAAGGTCGAAGGGGCCGTCCACCAGGGCATTATTGCGCGGGTGCGTGAAGGGCGGAAATATCAGGAGAACGATCTGCCTGGGCTGCTGGAAAGCGTTGAAACGCCATTCCTGCTGGTGCTGGACGGCGTTACCGATCCCCATAACCTGGGGGCTTGCCTGCGTAGTGCCGATGCTGCTGGTGTCCATGCGGTGATCGTTCCACGCGATCGCTCTGCCCAACTGAATGCGACGGCGAAGAAAGTGGCCTGCGGTGCGGCCGAGAATGTCCCATTGATCACCGTCACCAACCTGGCTCGTACCCTGCGTTTGCTGCAAGAGATGAACATCTGGATCGTGGGCACGGCAGGTGAAGCCGACCACACGCTGTATCAAAGCAAAATGACCGGCCCGATGGCGCTGGTCATGGGCGCGGAAGGCGAAGGTATGCGTCGTTTGACCCGTGAACATTGCGACGAACTGATCAGCATTCCGATGGCCGGTACGGTTTCCTCGCTGAACGTCTCGGTAGCGACCGGCATCTGTCTATTTGAAGCGGTGCGTCAGCGCAGCTGATGATTTAATAGGGGTGAAATCTGTCACCCCTACCTCTAATCTCCTATCTTGTGATCCCGCCAGCGGCAGAAATCCAGCTAATGACCATAATTACCCCTGAAGCGTTCATCAGGGAGCAAGCTCATGGTCTGGACTACGCATACCGTCTTTAACCAACCCAAGCCCTTGGGGAACAGCAACCTTTTCCTGTCTGATACGCCGTTGCGTGAAGCGTTGCAGCGCGAGTTGGCGGGTTGGGATAGCGATGTTTTAGCCTCGCTTGGGCAACAGCTAGGCACACAGGAGTCACTGGAGTTGGGGCGGCTGGCCAATACCAACCCACCGGAGTTGCTGCGCTATGACGCCACCGGGCAACGCCTGGACGACGTGCGCTTTCATCCAGCCTGGCACATCCTGATGCAAGGGCTGGTCGCTAACCGGGTGCACAACCTGCCGTGGCAGGAAGATGCCCGTATTGGCTCCTTGGTGGCCCGTGCCGCTCGCTTTGTGTTGCACGCTCAGGTGGAGGCTGGCACGCTCTGCCCTATCACCATGACCTTTGGCGCTATCCCACTGCTACAGCGTTCTCTGCCAAAGGAGTATCAATCCTGGCTATCCCCGTTACTTTCCGATCGTTATGACCCTCATCTGCTGCCCGGAGCACAAAAGCGCGGGCTGTTGATCGGCATGGGGATGACGGAAAAGCAGGGTGGCTCGGACGTGCTGAGTAACACCACCACCGCCGTGCCGCTCGCCAGTCGCGGCAATGGGGAGGCCTATCGCCTGGTGGGCCATAAATGGTTCTTTTCGGTGCCACAAAGCGATGCCCATCTGATATTGGCACAGGCGGAGGGAGGGCTTTCCTGTTTCTTCCTACCCCGGCTCCTTCCTGACGGCACTCGCAATGCCATCCGCCTGGAGAGGCTTAAAGACAAGCTGGGCAACCGTGCCAATGCCAGTAGCGAAGCCGAGTTTCAGGACGCAACGGCCTGGTTATTGGGCGATGAAGGGGATGGCGTCAGGCAAATCCTCAAGATGGGGGGGATGACCCGTTTCGATTGCGCTTTGGGTAGCCATGGGTTGATGCGCCGCGGCCTTTCGGTGGCGCTGTATCATGCTCTGCAACGGCAGGCGTTTGGTAAATGCCTTATTGAGCAGCCATTGATGCGGCAGGTGTTGGCCCGTATGGCGTTACGGCTTGAAGGGCATACCGCTTTGCTGCTCCGTTTGGCGCGAGCCTGGGAAAGCCGGGGGGATGAAGGCGAAGTGGTCTACAGCCGCTTACTGACCCCGGCGGCAAAATACAGTATCTGTCATCAAGGCGCGGCATTTATCGGGGAAGCCATGGAAGTGCTGGGAGGGATTGGCTATTGCGAAGACAGCGAGCTGCCACGTCTGTATCGAGAAGCACCGGTAAACAGTATTTGGGAAGGGTCGGGCAACATCATGTGCCTGGACGTGATGCGCAGTCTGCATAAGTTGCCTGGTGCGCTAGAGTTGCTGCAGCAGGAACTGTTGCCGGTGCGCGGGCAGAACCGGTTGTTCGATCGCGCCTGGCGGCAATGGCAACAGCGTATGCGCCAGCCGCGTGAAGAAATGGGGCGTTTGCTAACCCAGCAGTTATTCGATCTGTGCTGTGCCGCCCAACTGCTGCAGCATGCCAGCCCGCCAATTGGAGAAGCCTGGTGCCATTTAACGCTGGATTATCGTGGAGATAGAGTGCTGCCTGCTGAGGTGTGCGATACGCTACTCCAGCGGGCTATCGGCAGGTAATCAAAGAGTAATCGCGGAAATCGCTTTTACGGGGGCCTATTCAGGCCCCCGTTTTTACTTATCTTTCATAGCCAGCGTTACCGATAAAGTATCGCCTGTGAATACCACTGGCCCGGCACAATGGTTTCGCTGTTCATGATGATCATGTAATAGCGTGCCCCGCTGGCGTTAGCTTTGCGCTGGATCTCGGCTTCCACGTTCATCGGACTGCCATGCACCAGCGCGCTGATCGTTCCCATTTTCTCCAACTCGGTGGTTTGGGCGCGGGTGATCTCTTGTGCCTGAGAGGTAGGCGGTGGTGGGGGTTTGGGCGTGGTTTTAAATACGCTGCAGCCGGATAACAAACCAAACAGCAATAGGGTGATCAACGTACGGGAAAGATTCATGCTGGCCTCATTACTCTTTCGCATAGAGTAGAATGGGTTGAACTAAGTTTTCGGGCCGATTTTTGCCATCATAGAGAAGATTGGGCACAGGGGGAATACATGATCGAGATCCATGATGAGCGGGTGGGTGATGTTGCGGTGATCCATGCTGTGCCTGCCGGGCGCCATGAGCAGCCGTTGCCCACTATCTTCTTCTATCACGGCTATACCTCATCGAAAGAGGTGTACGCCTATTTTGCCTATGCGCTGGCCAAGGTCGGTTTCCGGGTGGTGCTGCCCGATTGTGCGATGCACGGTGAGCGGTTTGATGGTGATGAAGCAAGGCGGCTGGCGCATTTCTGGGAAATCCTCAAAAGTAACGTCGATGAGTTACCTGCACTCAAAACGCACTTTGAGCAGCGTGGGCTAATTGCCGGGGATCGCATTGGCGTGGCGGGCGCTTCAATGGGGGGCATGACCACCTTAGGGGCATTTACCCGTTATCCTTGGGTGAAAGCGGCCGCTAGCCTAATGGGGTCGGGCTACTTTACCTCACTGGCGCAGACGCTTTATCCGCCATTGGATGCGCAGGGCCAGCCGCTGGAGCAGTCCGCGCTCAAGGCGCGTCTTGCGCCCTTGGTCTCTTATGAGGTTGAACAGCATTGGGAGATTTTTGCCGGGCGGCCACTGCTGTTATGGCATGGTGAAACCGATGATGTGGTGCCCGCGGTGGAGAGTGAGCGCTTGGCCAGTGAGTTACGCCAGCGCGGCCTGGATCGGAAGTTGACTTACCTCACTGAAGCGAAAGTACGCCATCGTATTACCCCTGGGGCGTTGAACGCTACCGCAGCTTTCTTTCAGGATGCACTGTAAAAAGCCCCCGAGGGAGGGGGCAAGGCATGGCTGTTACTGATCGACCACCTCTTGGTGCGGCAGGGTTCCCTGGTGCTGCATTTTTCGGTTAGCGATAAAGTTCTGCGCTGACGTGGATAGACGCGGTGCTGCCTGGCTCATGTAGCGCAACAATCCGGTAAGCGCTGGCGCCGCGTTGATCGGCAATCTTGTTGATTTGGGACGTCGCGTCGTCGGGCGAAACCACTTCCTGAGTCAGGCTGACGAAGCCAATGCTTTGGCGTTCTGCGCCTTGATGTGCGGTGATTTCAGTGGCGGCCATGGCGCTGGCGGAAAGCAGCAACGCGATAGCGGTAGCGATGGTGATACGTTTCATAAGTGCCTCTCTTAACTCTTTGCTACAGCGGCGTGTCACGTGGCCACCGCGATATACTGCTCATTAAGCAAAAAGTTATTTATCAATATTGAATAACTGCAACCCTTTATCGCTGCGCTTTCTGCGGCGGATAATTTAACTTTAGTCCGATAATCAGGATTAAATAGGGGGAGATTTTGATGGCCTTATTCAAAAAAAATGATAATGATTTCCAGTGGGCTGATGATTTTGTTGCAGGATTTTTAAAACCTATGGATCGGTATACATCGCTTTTTCTGCCAGCAAATCGTGCTATTTCTCGTGGCCTTACGCATAAACCTCAATAAATCCTACTCAGTCCTTGAGTTCCCCCCCTTGCGCCGGTATGATTACGCGTCATTTTTCAGCCGCACACATACACACGTTCCTTGCTTCCATGGGCCGCGGTTGACCCTGACAGGAGGCTGAATAATCCGTAAGGAGCAATTCGATGCGTCATTACGAAATCGTTTTTATGGTCCATCCTGACCAAAGCGAACAGGTTCCGGGCATGATCGAGCGTTACAGTGCTACCATCACTAACGCGCAAGGTCAGATTCACCGTCTGGAAGACTGGGGCCGCCGTCAACTGGCTTACCCGATCAATAAACTGCACAAAGCCCACTACGTTCTGCTGAACGTTGAAGCTCCGCAGGAAGCGATCGATGAGCTGGAAACTAACTTCCGCTTCAACGACGCCGTTATCCGTAGCATGGTTATGCGCGTTAAGCACGCGGTAACTGAAGCATCTCCGATGGTTAAAGCGAAAGACGAACGTCGTGGCGATCGCCGCGAAGACTTCGCTAACGAAACCGCAGATGATGCAGATGCTGGGGATTCTGAAGAGTAATTGCTGTCGTGACGGCTAATCGTCTGGTGTTGTCTGGCACAGTGTGCAAGACGCCGGTGCGAAAAGTGAGTCCTTCCGGGATACCCCACTGCCAATTTGTGCTTGAGCACCGATCGTCGCAGATGGAAGCCGGATTCAGCAGGCAAGCATGGTGCCGAATGCCCGTGGTTGTCAGTGGACAACAGTCACAAGCTTTAACTCAAAGATTAACGGTCGGCAGTCAGGTTACCGTTCAAGGCTTCGTTAGCTGCCATCAAGGGCGCAACGGGCTGAACAAATTGGTCCTGCATGCCGAGCAGATTGAATTGATAGATTCTGGAGACTAGCCAAATGGCACGTTATTTCCGTCGTCGCAAGTTCTGCCGTTTCACCGCGGAAGGCGTTCAAGAGATTGACTATAAAGACATCGCTACGCTGAAAAACTACATCACCGAAAGTGGTAAAATTGTACCGAGCCGTA